>Ga0138256_10000037_pt1 | contig 167477 bp, 144 predicted proteins | sample KNB2016incub_MG_FD_105486 | JGI IMG/M metagenome (GOLD analysis project Ga0138256, IMG submission 105486) | Active sludge microbial communities from wastewater in Klosterneuburg, Austria - KNB2014incub_MG | ecosystem: Engineered > WWTP > Activated sludge > Unclassified | place: Austria...
TTACTGGGTTGAAATTGGTGACCGAAATGGTAACCGTATAACCATGTGTAGGGTTGTGATTCAATAAATATTGTCAATCAATAATATAAAGTCCTCCGGTTTTTACCGGGGGACTTTTTTTATATAGTTTTTATGTAATTATTACAATGTCATTCACAGATACTCAAATATTTTTTATTCCTGTTCTATTAATTTGTAATACACTATTTTTTAAAATATTTGCTTACTTACGTTAACTAATTTTAGACATACCAATAGTTATGAAGCACTCAATTTGTAATATCTTCATTTAATAAACCAATTATGAAACCTGAAGCATTTTATAATCGTAGGATAATTGAATTAAAGGCCAAACTCAACAAGCTAAATAAAAGAAAGTCTTTACTTGCATGGCTACGACTTGCAACAATTATAGCAATTTTTTTAAGCTGGTATTTTTTAAATTCACAAGGGTTAATTTATGTTGTTATATCAGTATTGCTGCTGGCTGTGATATTTACCAGGTTTATTTATATTGATATAAATAACAAATCACTTATTGAAAACACAACGGCCTTAGTATCCATTAATGAAGCCGAATTAAAAGCCCTGGCTCACGACTATTATCATTTTCCAGATGGAAACGAATTTGTTCCCAAAGAACATTCTTATGCTAACGATTTGGACATTTTTGGGCATGCTTCTCTTTATCAATTGATAAATCGTACTAATTCAGAAATGGGTAATACTACTTTAGCTGACTGGTTAACAAACCCTGCAAACAGAGAAATTGTTTTACTGCGACAAGAGTCAATTAAAGAGTTGAAAGAAATGAATGACTGGCGCCAAAACTTACAAGCATTGGGTACTACAAAAAAAATTCAGCTGGCTACTAAAACCCGTTTACAGGAATGGTTTAACGAAAAAGATATTTTTATTAATAACAAAGCATTGTTAATACTACAGTATGTATTACCTATGTTTATTATAACTGTTATCATTTTAAATATAACAGACGTACTTAGTAATTATACAAGAAATTACTGTTTATTTTTTACAGCATTAGTTGCATTTTATATTTATAAAAAAGTTACGTTAATTCACCAACAAGTTTCAAAAATAACCGATGAACTGGAAGTGCTATCTGGCAGCATACAATTAGTAGAAGAAACAAATTTTAAATCAGAAAACCTAAATCAACTTCAACAACATTTTAAACTTCAAAATGATAAAGCATCAATTAGACTAAATCATTTAAAAAAAATCCTTGAGCGACTCGATCTTAGGTATAACCCGGTAGTTTTTATTCCTCTGGCTATTTTATTGCAGTGGGATCTGCAACAAGCGATAGCATTAGAGAAGTGGAAACAACAAAATAAAACAAATGTATTAAACTGGTTTACTGCATTGGGAGAATTTGAAGCTTTGAATAGCCTGGCCATTCTGTCTTTCAATCATCCTGAGTGGTGTTTTCCTGAAATTAAAAAAGAACATTTTTATATTGAAGGAAAAGAAATTGGGCATCCGTTAATTCAAACAAATAAATGTGTAAAAAATCCTGTTCACATAAATAAAACCGGCGAACTGATGCTGGTAACTGGTAGTAATATGGCCGGCAAAAGCACTTATTTACGAAGTATAGGAATTAATACTGTACTTGCTATGGCAGGTGCTCCTGTTTTTGCAAAATCTTTCAGTTTATCAACTGTACAAGTTATCAGTAGTATGCGTATTTCCGATAACCTTGAAGAAAGTATTTCTACATTTTATGCCGAATTAAAAAAATTAAAAACAGTAATAGAAAAAGTAAATAACAATGAAAAGGTATTCATATTATTGGATGAGATACTGAGGGGAACAAATTCTTTTGACCGGCATACCGGTTCTGCGGCATTGATAAAACAACTGATAAAACATAATGCTGTAGGCATTATTGCCACACACGATATAGAACTTACCGCACTTAAAGATAAATTTCCGGTAAACATTTTAAATCATCATTTTGATGTACAGGTAAGTAATGATGAATTGTATTTTGACTACAAGTTAAAAACTGGTATCTGTACCAGCTTAAATGCATCAATCTTAATGAAGAAGATTGGTATTGAACTTTGAGTGATTAATCAATAGCTGGCACGCTTATTTTCCTCTTCCCCATCCAAACCAATCATTACCATTTGCATAAAGCATAAGTGCCAGTAAAATAATCATACCTGCAATTTGAGCATACTCCAAAAATTTTTCACTTGGTTTACGGCCTGTAACCATCTCGCCTAATGTAAATAACACATGCCCACCATCCAAAGCCGGTATTGGCAACAAGTTCATAAATGCAAGAATAATTGAAAAGAATGCAGTTATGTTCCAGAAATGTTCCCAGTCCCAACCATCGCCGGAAAAAACTGAACCCATTGCTTTAAAACCACCAACTCCTTTATATGCGCCGGTAGAAGGGTTTAATATTTTTTTAAACTGATCGATATACCATCCTAATTTTTCGCCAGCCAACATTACGCCTGCAGGAAGTGCTTCAAAAAAACCATATTTTTTTACATCATATTTTAAAACACCTGCCGTATCTAATGATGCTGGTTTGCCGATAATTTTCATACCCACTGGCAAGCTGCCAACGCTATCTATTGTCCATTTGCTTGTAAGTTCCTGCTGCCCCCTAATAAACGTAATTGTAACTGTATTGTTTTTATTTTTTTCTAACTCACGGGCTACATCAGCAACATAAGGAGTAAGTACGCTATCTACTTTTATTATCTTATCCCATCTTTGCATTCCCAGTTCCGACGCTTCAGATGATTTTTCAGCACCACCAAACCATAAAGGAAACCGGATTCCAAGTAATGGAGCATCACTCCTTTTCTTCTCTACAAGTTTTCCAATCAAACTTTTTGGTAATTGAATGCTTTCATTTTTTCCGTCTCTTTCAACAGTTACGCTATCGCTCACTATTAAATTGGGTATAACACTGTAAAAGTTTTCAACAGTATCACCATTCACAGAAATAATTTTATCGCCATCTTTAAAGCCAAAACTTTTCATGAGGCTATCTTCCACAGCAATACCATATTTAAGTGAGTTGTTGTATATTTTTTTTTCGCCCCAAACCATCAATATGCCTGCATAAATAATAAATGCCAGTATTATATTTACAGTAACGCCACCCAACATGATGATTAGTCGTTGCCAGGCTGGTTTGCTTCTAAACTCCCAGGGTTGTGGAGGTAATTTTAAAGATTCCTTGTCCATGGTTTCATCAACCATGCCAGCAATTTTTACATAGCCGCCTAAAGGCAGCCAGCCAATTCCATATACGGTTTCACCAATTTTCTTTTTTACAATTGAAAACCATGGATCAAAAAAAAGATAAAATTTTTCTACCCGGCATTTAAACCATTTGGCAGTAATATAATGACCAAACTCATGCAGTATAACAAGGATAGATAATGATAATAGTAACTGAGCCACTTTAAGTCCTACACTGCTCCAGTTTATAACTAATAATTCCATTTAAGGTTTTGTGTTTAATATTTAATAATGCTGATAAAATTACAAGAGTGGTTATTGCCTGTTTTTTCTATAAAGAAATTATAACTAAGCGCTAATGATATTTAATTATTTTAAAAAATACTTTTATAGGTTTATCAGCGAAGCGGCAAAATTACGGGCTTCACCGTCGCTATCAAAATATTCCTGTAATGTAGGTTTTTCAATAAATGTCATCTGTTGCATTGTTTTTTCAACCATGGCTGTCATATCCAAAAAGCCAATACGGTTGCGGAGAAAGGCCCATACTGCAATTTCATTAGCAGCATTTAATACACAAGGCATATTTCCCCCTTTGTTGAGCGCTTCTATAGCCAGAGATAAATTTCTGAAAGTTTTAACATCAGGTTCTTCAAAACTTAGTACCGGGTTTTTTCTAAAATTAAGTCGTGGAAAATCGTTCTTCACCCTGCCAGGAAAAGCCATGGCATATTGAATGGGTAATTTCATATCGGGTAATCCCATCTGTGCTTTAATACTTCCGTCTTCAAACTGCACCATACTATGTATAATACTTTGCGGATGAATAACCACTTCAATCTGATCGGGTTTTAAATTAAAAAGCCACCTGGCCTCTATCATCTCCAGCCCTTTATTCATCAATGTTGCAGAGTCTATTGAAATTTTTGCACCCATACTCCAGTTGGGATGCTGAAGGGCGTGGTCTCTTTTTACATTAACCAGGAAATTTGGTTTTTTTCCCAAAAAAGGGCCACCGCTTGCCGTTAGTATCACTTTTTCAATTGGGTTGCGAACTTCACCAACCAGGCATTGAAAGATGGCCGAATGTTCACTATCTACCGGTATTATTGGTACCCTTTTTTCTATTGCCATTTGCATTACAATATCTCCTGCTACAACCAATGTTTCTTTATTAGCTAGTCCAACAGCTTTTCCTTTTTCTACAGCTTTTAAAGTAGGTTTAAGTCCGGCAAAACCTACAATTGCCGCCAGCATCATATCATAAGTATCAAAATCAGCAACTTCCTCCAGAGCTTTTTCTCCTGCAAAAATTTTTATGTCGGTTGATGATAAGGCTTCCTTTACTTTTGTATAACGGTTATCATCACCAATAACAACCGCATTGGGCCTAAACTCCATGGCCTGTGTAATCAATAATTCGTCATTGGTTTGTGCAGTAAGTATTTCAACTTCAAACAAATTAGGATTTGCCCTGATAACATCGAGCGCTTGTGTACCAATTGAACCTGTGGAGCCAAAAATTGCAATACGTTTTTTTGTAGATTGATCTGGCATTAGCATTTAAAGAATTATTCAGGCAAATCTAACTTAATAATCGTTGTAACGCAATTTTCGCTTTATTAAAATCAAATTTTTGGATAATATCTGTCATCATTTGTTGTATTTCGTCATTACATAAATTACCTATAGACCCTTCATGCGTATGTTTAGGAATACTTGCATGTGTGAATGTATTATTTTGTATGCTGGCACCAACTTGTTTATATGCATCTCTAAATGGCAAGCCTTGCAATACAAGTTTATTCACTTCTTCTACGCTAAACAGGTATTTATACTTTTCATCGTTTAATAAATCTTTCTTAATCTCAATATTACTTAACATTAAAGTTGTCATTTGTAAACAATCATTCAGGTTTTTTAATGCCGGTATGATATGTTCTTTAATTAATTGCAGATCCCTATGGTAACCTGATGGAAGGTTTGTTGTAATTAACATTATTTCATTGGGTAGTGCCTGTAAACGATTACAATGCGAACGCACAAGTTCAAATACATCGGGATTTTTTTTGTGCGGCATGATGCTACTGCCTGTGGTTAACTCTTCGGGAAAAGAAATGAATGAAAAATTTTGATTAAGATATAAGCAAACATCCATACTTAGTTTTGATAATGTAGCAGCAATATTTGCTACTGCCGATGCTACAATGCGTTCGGTTTTTCCACGACTCATTTGTGCATATACTACGTTATAATTCAAATCATCGAAACCTAACAATTGGGTAGTTAATGTTCGATTGATTGGAAATGATGAACCGTAACCTGCTGCTGAGCCTAATGGATTTTTATTTACTACTTTATAAGCCGCTTCCAGTGTTAAAAGATCATCAACAAGGCTTTCGGCGTAGGCGCTAAACCAAAGCCCAAACGAAGATGGCATAGCAAGTTGCAAATGTGTATAACCGGGCAACAGGTCGTTTTTATATTTTTCGCTTTGTGAAACCAATAAGTCGAATAAAGTTTTGGTATTGATAACGATTTTCTCAATTTCGGCTCTAAGAAATAATTTCAAATCAACCAAAACCTGATCATTCCTGCTTCTGGCGCTATGAATTTTTTTACCAATATCACCAAGTCTTTGCGTTAATATAAGCTCTATCTGTGAGTGAATATCCTCTACGCCAGCTTCCAATTTAAAATTGGAATTTGCAATATCGTGATAGATTTTTTTTAATTCATTTTCCAGTAATTGCAATTCATCTTTAGTAAGCAAATGAACCGATGCAAGCATTTTAATATGTGCCAGTGAACCTAACACGTCAAAAGGTGCTAAAAACATGTCCAAAATTCTGTCGTTACCAACAGTAAATATTTCTACTTCTGCTAATGCCGCTTTATCTTTTTGCCAAAGTTTCATCGTATGTATATTTGATGATTAAACAATTTGTGCTATTAATTTTATGTAAGTATTTAACCCTTCATTTATTTCTTTAAGAAAAATAAATTCATCAGCAATATGGCTTCGTGCACTATCGCCCGGGCCACATTTTAATACGGGTGCATTTATTAAAGCAGCATCGGAAGTAGTTGGTGATCCGTATGTTTTTTTACCTAACCGTATGCCAGCCTGTATTAGTGGATGATTTTTTTCAATTTTTGATGAACGCAAACGAGTACTCCGGGGTTTTACTACAGCTTGAACATGTTGTTCAATAATATTTAAAATTTCTTCGTGGCTGTATGCATCGGTAACTCTTATATCAACCACAAAACTACAATCTGCAGGTACAATATTATGAGCTTTGTTTTCTGTATTGATAGATGTTACAGACATTTTTACCGGGCCAAGCATGGATGATTTTTTTAAGAACTGATAATTTTGAAACCAACTTATATCTTTCATGGCTTTATAAATAGCATTCTCACCTTCTTCCCTGGCAGCATGTCCTGCTTTTCCATAATTAACACAGTCTAACACAAGCAATCCTTTTTCTGCTATGGCAAGATCAGTTAATGTTGGTTCTCCTACTATGGCAGCTACAATTTCCGAACTTCCAAGTACTGAAGTAAACGCACCTGATGATAATAGTTTTTCAATTCCATTTATTCCACTTATCTCTTCTTCGGCAGTTGCTGCCAACACTATATTGTATTTTAAATCTTCCTGGTTATAGAAATAAACAAATGTGGCAATTAAACTTACCAGGCAACCACCTGCATCATTACTTCCTAATCCATATAATTTTCCATCTTCTATTATCGGGATAAATGGATTCTTTGTGTATTGAGGGTTTGGTTTAACCGTATCGTGATGTGAATTAAGTAACAAAGTTGGTTTTGCTTCATCAAAATATTGGTTAGTTGCCCATACATTATTCAACAATCTGTGTGAAGGAATATTTTTTTCAGAAAAGAATTGCTCAATAATAGATGCTGTATTATCTTCTTCTTTAGAAAAAGATGTTGTGCTTATCAATTTTTTTAATAAGTCAACAGCATCATTATATAATTGTTCTATATCCATTATTTAAACAGGGTTCCTTTAACTTGTTCGGTACAATTTTGCAGAAGATCATCGGCATTACCTATCAATACTTCTTTAACACCATTTTCAATAGCATCTAAAGCATTTTCAATTTTAGGTAAAATACCGTTTGTAATTTTATTTTCGGCCAACAATTGTTTGTACTTTTCTTTATCCATCAAATGTATTGCTGAATTTTCATCATCAATATTTTCCAGCACAGCGCTCTTTTCAAAACAATAAATTAACCGGGTAGTATAGCATTTAGATAATGCAATTGCTAAAGCCGAAGCAATGGTATCAGCATTGGTATTCAGCAACTGGCCTTTGCCATCGTGAGTTAATGGCGCTACAATGGGTGTTAAATTATTATTCAATAACAACTGCCAACTGTGCACAGCCAACTGCCAATTTTCAATGTCTCCAACAAAACCATAATCAATTTCTTTAACAGGCCTTTTAATTGCAGGAATACTATTGGCATCTGCACCAGTTAAGCCAATAGCATTACATTTCAATGACTGTAATATTGCAACCAATTGTTTATTAATCAAACCTCCATAAACCATTGTTACCAGGTTAATGGTTTCTTTATCGGTAATACGTCTTCCGTTTACATAATTTGGTTTTATACCAAGTTGTGTACCAATTGCAGATGCTATTTTACCACCTCCATGTACTAATATTTTTTTAGCTGAAATTGATGCGAATTTTTCAAGAAACGAATACTGTAATGCAGCATCATCCAAAATATTACCACCTACTTTTATTATAAATAATTTATCCATTATTTTGTTTTCAGTATTTCGGCCAACACCGCCTGGGCTGCCCAAACCCTGTTGCCAGCTTGTTTTGTAACTAAACTATTCAACCCATTTAAAATTTCGTCACTTAGTTCCACATTTCTTCGTACGGGAAGACAGTGCATAACCTTAGCATTATTAGTTACACTCAATTTTTTATTATTTAACATCCAATTTAAATCTGTTGAAATTATTTTACCATAATCATTATATGCACTCCAGTTTTTCACATACACAAAATCTGCATTCAATAATGCTTCATCCTGATCTAGAATAACTGTTGCATTTTTTGTAAAGTTATTATCAAGTTCATACCCTTTAGGATGTGTAATTATAAATTCAGCATTGCCCCAGGCGTTTATCCATTGTGCAAATGAATTTGCAACAGCTTGTGGCAGCGCTTTTACATGAGGTGCCCAGCTTAAAACAATTTTAGGTTTAGTTATTCCTAAGCTTGCCTCTTTAATTGTAATGATATCTGCCAGAGACTGCAATGGATGTAATGTTGCACTCTCAAGGCTTATAATTGGTATGCCAGCATATTTTATAAACTGATTGATTACCAATTCTGCATAATCATCTTCCCTGTTTTGTAAAGCTGGAAATGTGCGTACACATAAAATATCAAAATACTGTCCTAAAACCGGTGCAGCATCTTTAATATGCTCAACAGTTGTTCCATTCATAATGGCAGCTTCTGTAAACTCTAATGCCCAGCCTTCTTTGTCAACATTAAAAACTATTGCTTCCATACCAAGATTTGAAGCAGCAACCTGGGTACTTATCCTTGTGCGTAATGATGGGTTTAAAAAAAGCAATCCAACTCTTTTTCCTGCACCGGCTGTTTTAAGAACCGAAGGGTTAGCTTTAAATCTTAATGCCTGTTCAATCAGTTCATTAATATCATCCACATCATTTACAGAAATAAAATTTTTCATTAACTTAACTCACTTTTAATTGCTTGTAAAAAAATATCAGCTTCTATCTTGGTTATATTTAATGCTGGTAAAAGCCTTATCACATTGGGCTTGGCTTCGCCTGTAAATATCTTATGCTTAAACAATAAGTTTTTCTTAACCAAGTTAAGCTCGTTAGGTAATTGAATTCCAATCATCAAACCCTTTCCACGAACTTCAATGATATTGGGTAGTTTTTTTAATTCAGTTAACAGATAATCGCCAACAATTTTGGCATTGTTAATTAAATCTTCATTTTCTATTACTTCAAGCACTGCCAGTGCAGCGGCACAAGCAAGGTGATTGCCACCAAATGTAGTACCCAGCATAAAATGCCTGGGTTTAATTTTAGGAGATATAGAAATTGCTCCAATAGGAAATCCATTTCCCATTCCTTTAGCCATGCAATATATATCGGCATTTACAGCAGCATAATCATGTGAATAAAATTTACCGGAGCGTCCATAACCGCACTGTACCGAATCGGCTATATAAACTGCATCATATTCGTTACAAAGGCTCCTTATTTTTTTTAAAAAAGATATTGAGGCTAGATTGATACCGCCAACCCCCTGAATGCCTTCAACAATTACTGATGAAATTTCATTTTGTTTAAATGTTGTTTCCAGCGCTTCTTCATCATTAAAAGGAATAAAAATTATATTATTGGTTTCATTAACCGGCGCCACAATAGTTGGATTATCAGTAGCTGCTACTGCCAAAGATGTTCTTCCATGAAAAGCATTTTTAAAAGCGATAACCTTTTTTCGCCCATTATAAAACGAAGCCAGTTTTAATGCATTTTCATTTGCCTCTGCCCCAGAATTACATAAAAAAAGTTGATAATCATCTTTACCAGAAATTATTCCCAACTTTTTGGCGAGTTGTAATTGTAAAGGAATTTTTATTGAGTTAGAATAAAAGGCAACCTTATGCAATTGTTCTTCAATACGCTTTACAAAATGTGGATGTGTATGCCCAATGGAAATAACCGCATGGCCACCATACATATCCAGGTATTTTTCTCCTTTATCATCCCAAACATAAAAGCCGGTTGCTTTTGTTATGCTGATATCATTAAGAGGATAAACATCAAATAGGTTCATTTAAAAATAATTTGCTTTTAATTTTAGTCCTGTTGTTTCTTCCAGGCCAAACATCAGGTTCATATTTTGTACAGCTTGCCCACTAGCGCCTTTCAATAAATTATCAGCAATAGAATGAACAACCAGTTTACTTCCTACTTTTTCCGGTTGAATAAAGCATTTATTGGTATTAACAACCTGCTTTAAAAAAACCGATTCTTTACTAACAACAATGAAAGGATGAGTGGCATAAAATTTTTTATAAAGAGCTAAAACCTCATCCAGGCTTAAGGAGCATTTAATTTGCGAACTGATAAATATACCCCTGGTAAAATCTCCCCGCCAGGGAACAAAATTCAACTCGATGTTTGCCGATGGATTTAATTTAATAAAAGATTGGCCTATTTCGGCAAGGTGTTGGTGTGATAATGTTTTATACGCCTGTACATTGTTTGCACGCCAGCTAAAATGTGCTGTATCGCTCAGGCTTTGCCCGGCACCAGTTGATCCTGTAATACCTGTGATATTAATTTCTTTTAGCAAACCTTCTTTTGCCAGAGGCAATAAACCCAGTTGTATAGTTGTTGCAAAACATCCTGGGTTTGCAATATTATTTGCTTTTTTTATCTGCGCTCTGTTTAATTCTGGCAAGCCGTAAACAAATTTTCTTTTACCGCTTGTTTCGCCAAGCCTGAAATCCTGGCTCAAGTCGATGATCTTTATTTTAGCTGCTATTGTATTAGTTGCTAAAAATTTTATGGCTTCGCCATGACCTACACATAAAAAAAGTATATCAATTTTTTGGTTTAAGGCCGAAGCAAATTTCATAGTAGTATCACCATATAGGTCTTTATGTACTTCGTACAAAAATTTATCAGCATTGCTTTTACTGTGTACAAAAACAATTTCTGTTAATGAGTGGTTCAATAAAATCCTTATCAGTTCACCACCGGTGTATCCTGCTCCGCCAACAATACCTACTTTAATCTTATTTGCCATCTGTAGTTTGTTTTATTGCATTATAAATCATGGTTTGGTTTCCAAATATTTTTGAAAACCCCCTAACATCATCACCCGTCCAGCCTGTATTCATTTCGCCATACTTCCCATATTTACTGTTCATTAAATCAAAATCCGAATCGATACCTGTTACTTGAAAACGATAAGGTTTCAATTCAATAAAAACCTTACCGGTAACATGTTGTTGCGATCTTGTAAAGAAAGATTCAATATCTCTCATCACAGGGTCAAGTATCTGTCCTTCGTGCAGCCAGTTGCCGTAAAAAAGTGCAAGCTGGTCTTTCCAGTTCAATTGCCATTTGGTTAGTACATGTTTTTCCAATGCATGATGGGCTTTTAAAATTACCATTGGCGCTGCAGACTCAAAGCCAACCCTGCCTTTAATACCTATGATAGTATCGCCAACATGTATATCACGGCCAATTCCATAAGGCCCTGCAATTTTTTGCACTTCCAAAATTGCAGCAGTTGGGTGATTAAATTTTTTATTGTTAACCCAATAAAGTTCGCCTTTCTCAAAACCTAATTCTAAATTTTCATATCCAAAAGCTGTTACCTGAGTTGGCCATGCTTCTTCAGGCAACATACCATTGCTGTTCAATGTTTCTTTGCCTCCCACACTTGTGCCCCACAAACCTTTATTTATTGAGTACATTGATTTTTCAAAATTCATTTCTACACCCTTGTTTTTCAGGTAAGTTATTTCAGCTTCACGGCTTAATTTTAGATCCCTTATTGGCGTACAAATTTCTATACCGGGAATCATAATATTGAAAATCATATCAAACCTCACCTGGTCATTGCCGGCGCCTGTACTACCATGAGCTACAATATCGGCATTAAGATGTAGTACATGCTCTGCTATTGAAACGGCCTGGCTTAATCTTTCGGCGCTTACACTTAATGGATAAGTATTATTTTTTAACACATTTCCATAAACCAAATATTTGATTATTTTATCGTAGTAACTTTTTACAGCATCAATTGTAGTATGCGATTTTACTCCCAGTTTATAGGCATGTTTTTCTATATCGATTAATTCGCTTTCGGTAAAGCCTCCGGTATTTACAATAACCGAATGTACTTCATACCCTTTGTCATCTGTTAGATATTTAACACAGAATGAAGTATCCAGTCCACCGCTAAACCCTAAAACAACTTTTTTACTCATTATGATTAGTTTTATAAATTAAAAAAATAACGTAGAAAAGATTTTGATGCAGCACCTCCACTATTTTTCTTTTGCAAAAACTTAAGCATTTTACTTTGCTTTATTCGCATAAAGCGTTCATAAATTTTTGATTGCTTTTTAAAGGCTGCTTTCGTTTCTTCGGTAGTATAATGATCGGCCGGATCGAAAAGCATGGCTGTGCACATACAGTTCTTACGTTCTTTGCTCATTAATATATCATAGTTCACACAACTTTTGCAGCCAGCCCAAAACTGTTCGTCGGTGGTAAGTTCCGAATAGGTAACCGGCTCATATCCCAGGTCGGAGTTTATCTTCATCACAGCCAGGCCGGTTGTTAAACCAAATATTTTAGAGTCGGGATATTTTTCACGGCTCAGTTCAAAAATCTTTTTTTTGATAGATTTTGCCACACCTGTTTTCCTGTATGTTGGCGAAACAATCAATCCGCTATTGGCAACAAACTTATTATGCTGCCAGGCTTCTATATAACAAAAGCCAACCCAATCGCCATCTGTAGTTAATGCAATTACAGATTTGCCTTCTTTAATTTTTTGTTCAATATATTCTGGTGATCTTTTAGCAATACCAGTACCTCTTGCTTTTGCCGAAGAAGCCATTTCTTCGATGATGATGGTTGCGTATTTGCTATCAGTTGCTGTTGCAACCCTGATGATTATATTACTGTTTTCCAATTGTAAAAATTGAAAGGAATAAAAAAGATTGTTAAAGGAAATTTTTGGGGAGATTTTTTCACTGACAGGGGCAGCTTTTAACTGCTCGTCCTATCAGCATCCACGTCGTGAATGTGGTGTAAATTCAAACTGGTTATCAACAGCGTTTAATAAACCTGTAGTTAGAAATGTATGAATGCTATAAAATTGTTTACAGTTCAACTTATATACTTGTAGTAATTTATAATGCAAAAGTATAGTATTTTAAAAATATTGAGCAAAAAAAATATTACAGGCAGGCTAATTTTTAGTAAACAAATTTTTTAAGCTCTTCTGCAATCTTCCTGTCGTTACTTAAACGAGGCACTTTATTTTGTCCGCCAAGTTTGCCTATGCTTTTCATATAATCTATAAAACCGTTCTTTTTAACCGGCGATATTTTCAGTTGCTGTAAAATGTTTCCACCAACCAGGTCATTGTAATAAACATTTTTTTTACGCAGATTATCATCTATTTTTTTTGATAAAGATTGTATATCAGCAGGTATATTTTCAAATTCGATAAACCATTCGTGGTAACTTTTGCCTTCGCCACTGGCAATCATTGGTGCTACGGTAAATTCTATGATGGGGATATGCTCTTCAGCTGCAGCCTGTAACAAAGCAGTTTCTACCTCTTCACTAATTACGTGTTCGCCAAAGGCCGATATAAAATGTTTGGTACGGCCGGTAACCACAATCCGGTATGGGTTTGTTGATACAAATTTTATAGTATCTCCAATATTATAACTCCATAAACCTGCATTGCTGCTAATTATCAAAGCATAGTTTTCTCCAACTTTCACATCATTTAAAGTTAACCTGGTAGGGGCTGTATTAAATATTTCACCTGCAGGAACAAATTCGTAAAATATTCCGCTATTTGTGTTTAACAAAAGGCCGTTAGCTTTTTGAGAATCCTGGAAAGCAAAAAAACCTTCGCTTGCCGGAAACAATTCAATGCTGTCAACTTTTCTTCCTATACTTTCAAATAATTTTGCTTTATATGGTTCAAAATTTACACCTCCTTGTACCATTACACTAAAATTTGGAAACAATTCTCCAATCTTTTTCCCGCTTTTTTCAATCAGTCTGTCAAAATACATCTGCATCCATGGCGGAATACCACTGATGAGTGTCATATTTTCTTTTATAGTTTCTTCCACTATCTTATCTAATTTTTCTTCCCACTCTTCTATACAATTTGTTGTAAAAGTTGGCAATTGGTTAGAGCGCAAATACCTGGGTACATGATGATTTACAATGCCGCTTAACCTTCCTGTAGGAATTCCTCCAACTCTTTCCAATGCTGGAGATCCGCTTAAAAAAATTAGTTTACCATCTGCAAATTTTGTGTGGCCGGTTTCTGCCATGTAACAAAGTAGCGCATTACGTGCAGTGTTAATGTGGTTGGGAATAGAATCTTTAGTTATGGGAATGTATTTTACTCCACTGGTTGTTCCGCTTGTTTTAGAAAGATAAATGGGTTGTCCTTTCCATATAACATTATGCGTACCTTGTTTTATTTTTTCTATATAAGGTTTAAAGGCTTCGTAATCTCGTATGGGTACTTGTTTTACATAATCATCATGGGTTTTTATTTTGCTAAAATCATGCTCTTTACCAAAAATGGTTTTTGAAGCAGTTTTTATAAGATGATTAAAAATTGCCTGCTGATCTGCTACAGCAGTTTCCATCCCTTTCCTGATCTGCTTATAAATAAACCCGGCAAATGGCTTTGCCAGCATGGATTTTATCTTCATTACATTTACTTCACTCGGTGAGCAACAAATTTACATTGTTTTTATGTTTGAATATTGTAAAAATTTTAAACAGAATTTTAAAAAAAAACGGTTGTTTAATATGTAAACATGTTAACATTAATTTTATATCTGGTCATCTACAATCGCACTTCCATTCAGTATCCAAATCAATAACTGTTACAACAATTAAGGCATCATCTTTTGGTGCAAATACAATCCTTACATGCTGCTTATCGTGTGTAAAGCCTTCTACCGGATAGGTCATTCCTCTTTTATCTGCTTGTATTTTTTGGCGATTAATTTTTCCGTTTTTTAATATTTCTCTTACTTCGCTTTCATCAATATTCCTGCAATCCATCCTGCATTTGGCATGTTTGCTGAATATTAAGTGAGTGATATTTCTGTTAAACCCGGCAATTTCATCATTTGCATCGGCATCGTTATTTAATACGGGGATAGTAATTTTTTCTGTTGATTGCTCGGTTTTTGGTTTTGGAGTAGAAGCTCCACGTTGATTTTTTTTTATAAAAAAAAGCAATATTGCTGCTGCAATTAAAAAAACAAATGGGAGGTATTTCCTTATCATGCCGCAAGTTACCTTATATACTTTATTAAGCTTACTACCATTTTTATTAAATTTGCAGCCAATGACTAAAACGGTAGCATTACATACATTGGGTTGCAAGCTCAATTTTTCCGAAACATCCACCATTGGCAGGTTATTGGAAAATGATGGCTTTGAAAAAAGAAATTTTGACGAAGTAGCAGATGTATATGTAATAAACACTTGTTCGGTAACTGATAATGCTGATAAGGAATGCCGTATGCTTGTACGGCGTATACAACATAAAGCGCCTGGGGCCATGGTGGTAATAACGGGATGTTATGCTCAGCTAAAACCAAAAGAAATTGCAGCAATGCCTGGTGTTGATCTGGTTTTGGGAGCAAAAGAAAAATTTAATATCACTCATCATTTAAATGAAATTACCAAAGGTAACAGTGCTAAAATATGCAGTTGCGATATTGATGATGTAAATGAATTTACGGCTTCACATTCAATACATGATCGTACACGAATCTTTTTAAAAGTGCAGGATGGCTGTGATTATAATTGTTCATTTTGCACTATTCCACTTGCAAGAGGTAGAAGCCGTAGCGATAGTATTAAAAATGTTATTTCAAATGTAGAAGCCATTGCAAAACAGGGGGCAAAAGAAATTGTATTAACAGGTATCAATTTAGGAGATTTTGGGAAAGGATTTACTGGCGGAAAAAAGAATGAGGAAAATTTTTTTGATCTGATAAAGGAATTAGATGAAATTGATTGCATTGAACGTTTCCGTATTTCATCTATTGAACCCAATTTACTTACCAATGAAATAATTGAATTTGTAAGTAACAGTAAAAATATTATGCCGCATTTTCATATTCCACTACAAAGTGGAAGCGACAAGATTCTTGGATTAATGAGAAGAAGATACAAAAGAGATCTTTATACTGAAAGGGTTAACTACATTAAAACCATGATGCCACATTGTTGTATTGGTGTTGATGTGATTGTTGGCTTTCCCGGTGAAACCGAACAAGATTTTATGGATACTTTTAATTTCCTTCATCAACTTGATATATCATATTTGCATGTATTCACTTATTCTGAAAGAACAAATACACTAGCAGCAAGTATGGAGCAAATTGTACCTGTAAATATCAGGCACGATAGGAATAAGAGATTAAGAAACCTTAGTTATCAAAAAATGCAATATTTCATTAACCAACATATTGGGGAGAATAGAAAAGTGTTGTTTGAATCGAAAAACAAAAATGGAATGCTGGAAGGCTACACTGATAATTATATTAAGATAACAGCGCCTTATACTAAAGATTGGGAAAATAGAATTGTAGAATGGAAAATTTAAATGGCCATTACGAACGTGTAATTGAAGACCATATTAAAGACTTTTTATGTGGTTAGCATGAAAAGTGAATAAAGCTGGATAATTATAATTGCTAAAAGTAAAAATCGAAGTGAAAAAAAACACCTCAACAAATTGCCTTTATATAAATTTTTGACAATTGATAATGATGAACTTTTTGTTTATGTTGGTAAATCTTATCACTTACCTACTTTGCCATTAAACTAAATTACCTTAAAAAATTTTGTAGAAGATTTTTAACCCTTATCTTTGCCATCCCAAAATAAAAAAGGGAGCATAGCTCTGTTGGTTTAGAGCATCCCGATTTAACATCGGGAGTGCTGCACTGGAAAATAATTAAGTAAAAGGGAGCATAGCTCTGTTGGTTTAGAGCATCCCGATTTAACATCGGGAGTGGTTCGCTGGAAAATAAATAAGTAAAAGGGAGCATAGCTCTGTTGGTTTAGAGCATCCCGATTTAACATCGGGAGTGGTTCGCTGGAAAATAAATAAGTAAAAGGGAGCATAGCTCGGTTGGTTTAGAGCATCCCGATTTAACATCGGGAGTGCTGCGCTGGAAAATATAAATAAGTAAAAGGGAGCATAGCTCAGTTGGTTTAGAGCATCCCGATTTAACATCGGGAGTGCTGCACTGGAAAATAATTAAGTAAAAGGGAGCATAGCTCAGTTGGTTTAGAGCATCCCGATTTAACATCGGGAGTGGTGCGCTGGAAAATAATTAAGTAAAAGGGAGCATAGTTCTGTTGGTTTTGAGCATCCCGATTTAACATCGGGAGTGGTGCGCTGGAAAATAATTAAGTAAAAGGGAGCATAGCTCAGTTGGTTTAGAGCATCTGCCTTACAAGCAGAGGGTCCGCGGTTCGAACCCGTGTGCTCCCACAAAAACCTCACATTTATGTGAGGTTTTTTAATTAAAACTAATTTCAACTGATTTTAGGCTTAAAATTCATCATTCTGCTACTTTTTTTCAACAATCTTTGAATAAAAAAGCAAAAAATGATACAGTTGTAAGATATAAATCACTACCTTTGCCACCCGAAAAAATCGGGACTAAATTGGGAATATTATGTTAGCAGTAGTTAAAATAGCAGGCCAGCAGTTTAAAGTTAAAGCGGGCGATAGCTTATACGTACCTCATCTAGAGGGGAAAACCGGAGATTCTGTAGAATTTTCCGAAGTATTGATGACCGGAACCGATGGCAATATTGTTGCAGGGCCGGATGTAAAAGCAGTAGTAAAAGCCGAGATCATCAATGACCTTGTTCAAGGTGATAAAGTAATAGCTTTTAAAATGAAAAGAAGGAAGGGTTTCCGTAAAAAACATGGTCATCGTACACAATACACACAAATAAAAATAACTGCAATCGCTTAATTTTTATTTTCGCAAAAAAAAATTAATCCTGTTTGTAACAAAAGCGATTTTAAAAAAATAAAAATAAAAACATGGCACATAAAAAAGGCGAAGGTTCGGTAAAAAACGGTCGTGATTCGCAAAGTAAAAGATTAGGTGTAAAAATTTATGGTGGTCAACCTGCAATAGCAGGAAATATAATTATCCGTCAGAGAGGAACAACTTATCATCCTGGTAAAAATGTGGGAGTTGGAAGAGACTTTACCATTTTTGCTATGACTGATGGCCTGGTTGAATTCAAAAAAACCAAAGGTGATAAAACAATTGTTTCCGTTACCGCGGTAGAAGCTACAGCATAATTTTTTAATATTTTTTTGGTAGTTTAAAAAAACTTTCTATTTTTAAGTATTATTTACTAACCATTAAATTTTAAAAAATGGCAACAAAGAAAAAAGCTGCTAAAAAAGCTGCTCCTAAAAAAGCCGCTGCTAAAAAAGCTGCTCCTAAAAAGAAAGCCGCTCCTAAAAAGAAAGCTGCTCCTAAAAAGAAAGCTGCTCCTAAGAAGAAAGCTGCTGCAAAAAAGAAGTAATCTTCTGAATTTAGCATCGCTAAATAACATTAAAGTCCTGGTTTTACCAGGACTTTTTATTTGCTCAAACCCTTTACTACAGCAGGTTACATTTATATTTATTTTACTTATTTTAATCGTTACCCAAATATCATTGTAAATAAAAAAAATAATTTACCTGTATTTAAATATTGCATTTATTTACAAAAAAAGATAAAATTCAATTACCTTATTTCAGTAATTAAGACATCACCAATTTGTACATATTTATTTATTTCAAACCAATTTTATATTCATATTCGATGATTTGCAAACTATCTTTTTTATAATTCATACTTTTACAGTATCAATTTTAAAGGATGGATAATTACCAAATTGCAGACATTTTTTCGCTTTTAAGCAAATTAATGGACATTCACCAGGAAAATAATTTTAAAGCAAAATCTTATGCTTCGGCAGCTTTTACTATTGAAAAACTTCCTTTACAATTAACCGAAACTCCAAAAGAAAAAATTTCGTCAATAAAAGGTATTGGCGAATCAACAGCTAAAAAAATTATCGAAATTTTAGAAACAGGCGAATTAAAAGTTATAAAAGATTTGATTGAAAAAACTCCAGCAGGTGTTTTAGAAATGCTGAACATAAAAGGTATCGGTCCTAAAAAGATTTCAACAATATGGAAAGAAATGGGTATTGAAAGCATTGGTGAACTTTTGTATGCATGCCAGGAAAACAGGTTAAAACTTTATAAAGGATTTGGTGAAAAAACCCAGCAAAATGTTATTGAAACCATAGAATTTTATTTAAATAACCAGGGAAGTCATTTATATGCACAGGTAGAAGCAGTTGAACCGCAGATAACAGCTTATCTACAAAAATTATTTTTACCCGAAAATGTTGTTCTTACCGGAAATTATAAAAGGCATCTTGAAATTGTTGACGAACTGGAATATGTTGTAATAAGTACCATTGACCAGATAAAACCAAAATTCCAATCGGCTCAACCTCCTGAATTATTGGAAGAAACCCCCAATTCTCTTTTATATAAACTATTAAACGGCCTTAAACTGAGGTTATACACAGGAGTAGATAATTATAAGAAGACACTTTTTGAAACAAGCGGCAGCAAAGAATTTATAACGGCTTTTAAATCAATTTGTGGAGAACCTGATTATAAAAAAATTAAACCAGATGATGATATTGCTTTTTACAGTGGTGCCGGCATAAATTTCATCCCATCTTATTTAAGAGAAACTGCAAAAATAATAGAGCTGGCAAAAGCTGCACCTTTACCACTGGTAATACAACCTACAGATATTAAAGGTATCATTCATAGCCATAGTAATTGGAGCGATGGAAGCAATACACTTGAAGAAATGGCATTAGCAGCAAAAGAACAAGGCTATGAATATTTAGTAATAAGCGATCATAGCAAAAGTGCATTTTATGCACAGGGATTACATGAAGAAAAGATAATTGCGCAACATCAGTTGATTGATGAGTTGAATAACAAAATAGCCGGTTTTAAAATCTTTAAAAGTATAGAAAGCGATATACTTTACGATGGCAGCCTGGATTACAGCAACCCGGTACTTGCAACATTTGATCTTGTTATTGCATCGGTACACAGCATTTTAAAAATGACTGAAGAAAAAGCTATGCAAAGATTGATAACAGCTATTGAAAATCCCTATACCACCATATTAGGCCACATGACGGGTAGGTTACTATTAAGCCGAAAAGGGTATCCAGTTGATCATAAAAAGATAATTGATGCTTGTGCTGACAATAATGTAGTAATAGAGTTAAATGCACACCCAAGCCGATTAGATATTGACTGGAGACATATTGACTACGCTCTTGAAAAAAATGTTATGATATCTATTGATCCTGATGCTCATAGTATTGATGGGTTTAATGATACCAGGTATGGCGTATTGGTTGCTCAAAAAGCTATGGTTACTAAAGAACAAAATTTAAGTAGTTTGGGATTAAATCAATTTGAAGCATTTGTACATCAATGTAAAAATTTAATTCGGATGTAAAATCTAAACGGCAAAGCTGGTGCCGCATCCGCAGGTAGTACTTGCGTTTGGATTTTTAAATGTAAATCCACGGCTGTTTAATCCGTCTTGCCAATCAACTTCCATACCCATCAGGTAAATACCGTGTGTTTTATCCATAATAACAGGTATGCCATCAATCTCAAAACTTTCATCATTAGGTGTTGATTTATCAAACCCTAAAATATATGTCATGCCACTGCAACCACCACCTTTAACACCAATACGCAAGCTTTGAGTAGTATCAAACCCATCTTCTTTCATCAGACGGTTAATTTCTGCTTTTGCAGTTCCTGTAAATGTTACCGGAATAACGGTTGTGGGCTCCATAATTAAACTTTGTGTAAAATTAATTAAATAATATAACCTGCTTTTACGAAATACGGCAAAAAAGGGTACTTTATGTTATAATAAAAGTATAAGCTGTACCAATTTTCATAAATATTTGCAAATGGTATAGTATGTGTTGCATTCCTTAATTTTGCCTAAATTATCTAGTATATGAATCTTTCTGCACCAATGGTTCAAAACATTATTCTTGGAGCCATCTTTATGTTTTTTATTGCAATTGCCTGGTTACTGGCCGAATTTAAAGGCATGAAGGATAACATTAATGAACGGTTGGGTATCAATAACGAAGTGATTAAACTTAAACTTCAGGCATTAGAACGTTTTACATTATTTGCTGATAGGTCATCATTAAAAAACCTGGTAACCCGAACAGCAATTACTGGCAATACCGTGCTCGACCTTCAACTTACATTACTGGAAACCTTACGTACTGAATATGATTATAATGTAAGCCAGCAAATATATATTGACCCGAAAATGTGGAAAGCTATCGGCAACCTGAAAGATCAAAACATCTTTATTATAAATCAACTTGCTGCTACATTACCTTCTAATGCAAACGCTATTGAACTAAGTAAACGTATTTTAGAATATGTGGCCAGTACCGAAGCTGATTTAAGCGTTACAGTATTACAAGCATTGCAATTTGAAGCAAAAAGGATTTTATAAATATGTCTACAATAAAAAAAATATTTACCGATTCGGGCATTGAAATAAAAGAATTATATACAGAACCTATAAACCTAAATGAAACACCCGGTGAATTTCCTTTTACCAGAGGAGTACAACCCGATATGTACAGGGGCCGATTATGGACCATGCGACAATATGCAGGTTTTTCAACTGCCGAAGAAAGTAACCAACGTTACCATTATTTATTAAGCCAGGGTGTAAATGGTTTGAGCGTAGCATTTGATTTACCAACACAGATTGGATACGACAGCGACCATGCTTTAGCAGATGGCGAAGTTGGAAAAGTAGGTGTAGCTATAGATAGCCTGGAGGATATGGAAATTTTATTTAAAGGCATTAAACTTGATGAAGTAACCAGTTCTATGACCATCAATGCCAGTGGGTTTATATTACTGGCTTTTTATATTGCACTTGCAAAAAAACAAGGTGCCGATCTAAAGAAAATATCAGGCACTATACAAAACGATATTTTAAAAGAATACGCAGCAAGGGGTACATATATCTATCCGCCAAAAGCATCCATGCGTATTATCACCGATATTTTTGAGTGGTGTGCCAAAGAAGTTCCTAAATGGAATACCATTTCAATTTCGGGTTATCATATACGTGAGGCCGGTAGTACAGCTGTACAGGAAATTGCATTTACTTTAAGTAATGGCAAAGCTTATGTAAAAGCGGCATTGGAAAAAGGATTAGATATAAATGTATTTGGTAAACGTCTTTCTTTTTTCTTTAATGCACATAATAACCTGTTTGAAGAAGTAGCAAAGTTTAGGGCAGCTCGAAGAATGTGGGCCGGTATTATGAAAGACCTTGGGGCAACAGATGCCAAAGCTATGATGTTACGTTTTCATACGCAAACTGGTGGCAGTACATTAACTGCACAGCAACCATATAATAATATAAGTAGGGTTACCGTGCAAACCTTAGCTGCTGTATTAGGTGGCACACAATCATTACATACCAACGGCTTTGATGAAGCGCTGAGTTTACCAACCGAAGAAGCCGCTGCCATTGCATTACGTACACAACAAATTGTAGCTTTTGAAAGCGGTGTTCCAGACACGGTTGATCCTCTGGCGGGTAGTTATTTTATAGAAAGCCTAACCAACGATATAGAATCCGCCTCATGGAAACTTATTGAAAAGATAGATGCGATGGGTGGTAGTGTAGAAGCAATTGAACAGGGTTTTATACAAAATGAAATAGCAAAAAGTGCGTACGAATATCAACGACAAATTGAAAATGGTGAAAAAATTATAGTAGGTGTAAATAAATTTCAGCTAGAAGAAACAACTTCTATCCCGGTATTTAAAGTAGATGAACAAGTACAAACTGTACAGGTAGAAAAATTAAAAAAACTTAAAACAAAAAGAAATAATGTTAAAGTAACAGCATGTTTACTTGCATTGAATAAAAAAGCTGTTTCTGGCGATAACCTGATGCCTGCGGTATTAGAAGCAGTTGAAAATTATTGTACCCTTGGTGAAATTTCCGACGAACTGCGAAAAGTGTTTGGCGAATACAAATAGCCTTTCATATATACAATAAAAAGAAATAAGGTTTATTTATTTCATTACTGAACATGTTTACGTTTACAGTTACAAAGCTAAATTTAATTCAATTCAAATCCTTACTACATTTACAAATATCAGCCTGCATCTTATCTAAACAGCTTTCAATTGATTAAATCCGGTAAAATCATATTCAATATCCCTAACATCATTTTTTACCGTTCATCATTTTAATAAATACTTTACAAGTTTTAAAACTTAATTAATGTAATATTGCCCTCAAAAAAAATAAAATCAAGGCACATATCTTATGAATTTAAAAAACAAAGGCGTTATAAAATTTGCCTTATACTCCGTAACCATTTTAGCTCCCTGTTTTTCGTTTGCACAAACAATTATCAATGGCAAAGTGTTTTATGAAAAAGATGATTCGCCAGCAGCATTCGCCAATGTTGAACTAAACGACAGGTCGGCAGGCACCATGACAGATGGAAACGGAAATTTTAAAATCAATATCTCAAATCCAAAAAATACTGATAGCATCATCATCTCTTCAGTTGGGTACGAAAGCATAAAGCTGCCTGTAAAAGCAGCGTTAAAAAAATCGGAATACAAATTAAAGGAAGTGATAAAAAGCATGGAAGCTGTTACCGTGTTCAACTCTCATGAAACAATGGGCCTCATTTCAAAAACTGTTGGGTACTACCGTAGTTGGAGTTTTAATAATACCGGCGGCGAAATCGGGCGCATATTTACCCTGCCTTATAAAAAATATAAGATAGATAAAGTAAGATTTAAAGCTGCTAATTTATGTGATACCTGTTTACTTCGGGTTCACATAAGAGATGTTGTTGATGGTGCACCCGGAGAAGAAATTATTTCAGACACAATAACCACCATCATCAATAAATTAACACTTGACGATAAAGTTTCTGAATTTGATTTAACAGCTTATGATTACACTTTTACTCAAAAACAGTTATTTGTTAGCATGGAAGTTTTAGGCTGCTCAAACAAAAAAAATGAATTTTGCTCATTTAGTTTTGCCGGAACAGATAAAGGCGAATATATCTACAAATCAAAAAAGTATGCCGACTGGGAAAGTACCAATGATTATACTATTTTTCTAAAACTGTTTTTAAGATACTAACAACTTCATTTTAAGATTTACTGTACACATATCTATTTTATAATTTGTAAAAAACCGTTTTTACAAATTATTTTATTTATACATTTACAGCAACAATTGCTATAAGGATTTGTTTTATTCTAACGCAGAGCCAACTCCATCAACATCGGCAGTTAACTAAATCAAAAAAAATATGTCAGTTAATAAGGAAATAAAAAAAGTAACAACACATACGCTGCAGAAAATGAAAGCGAGCGGAGAAAAAATTTCCATGCTAACGGCTTATGATTTTTCATTTGCAAAAATATTCGACAGCGCCTGTATTGATATTATTTTAGTGGGCGATAGTGCCAGCAATGTAATGGCTGGTCATGAAACTACACTGCCTATTACCTTAGACCAAATGATCTATCATGCACAAAGTGTAGTACGTGGAATAAACCGTTGCCTGGTGGTGGTTGATCTTCCTTTTGGTTCATACCAATCCAATTCTCAAATAGCACTGGCATCGGCCATTAGGATAATGAAAGAAACAGGCGGCCATTCAATTAAGTTAGAAGGCGGTGAAGAAGTGCTGGATTCTATTTCTAAAATTGTAAGTGCAGGCATCCCTGTTATGGGGCACCTTGGTTTAACACCACAAAGCATTTATAAATTTGGCACCTATACGGTAAGAGCTAAAGAACAAGAAGAAGCTACTAAATTAAAAAAAGATGCATTGTTATTACAGGAAGCAGGCGCTTTTGCCATTGTGCTGGAAAAAATACCAGCAGCTTTAGCAAAAGAAGTAAGCGAAAGTCTGCATATACCAACTATTGGCATTGGCGCAGGTAACAATTGCGACGGGCAGGTTTTAGTTATGCACGATATGCTTGGCATAAATACTGAATTTAAACCCAGGTTTTTAAGACAGTACCTAAACATACACGAGCAAGTAGAAGCTGCAGTAAAACAGTATATCACTGATATAAAAAGTAAAGATTTTCCCAACGAACAAGAACAATATTAGTTAATACTAACTATACAAATCCCCCTGGACTTAAATTGCATTTTTTGATTCAATCACTATTTAAAGTCAACAACAGTCAATTTCCTGTGTACACTCAACAATTCGTAACTTGCAACCAAATTATATTTTTAATACAATAAAGAAGGCTTTATGGAATTTTTAAAAACGCTTAAAATACAATCTCAAAATAATGGTGTTTCTACCGGCTTAAACTGGATAAAATCTAAAAGCGAAAAAATAAATTCTTATTCGCCGGTTGATGGAAAATTGATTGCTTCGGTAAATGCTACAGATGCAGTTGCTTATGAAATTGTGGTTAAAAAAGCACAAAGTGCATTTACCGAATGGCGCAATTGGCCAGCGCCAAAACGTGGCGAAGTGGTAAGACAATTTGCTGAAGAACTAAGAAAAAATAAACAAAGCCTGGGCACACTGGTTAGTTATGAGATGGGCAAAAGCTTACAGGAAGGATTAGGCGAAGTACAGGAAATGATAGACATCTGCGATTTTGCAGTTGGCCTCTCACGCCAGTTGCATGGCCTTACCATGCATAGCGAAAGGCCTGGTCACCGCATGTACGAACAATACCATCCTTTGGGAATAGTTGGGGTAATATCCGCATTTAATTTTCCTGTAGCGGTATGGAGCTGGAATGCTGCATTGGCATGGGTTTGCGGCGATGTATGCATTTGGAAACCAAGTGAAAAAACACCTCTCTGTGCTATCGCCTGTCAAAATATTTTACAACCTGTATTAAAAAAGAATAATGTACCCGAAGGTGTTTCAAACATTATTATTGGTGGCAGAGAAACCGGCGAATGGATGAGTAATGATGTTAGGATTCCATTAATATCAGCAACCGGCAGCACCAGAATGGGAAAAGCAGTTGCTGCAACTGTGGGGCAACGCCTAGGCCGCAGCTTATTAGAATTGGGTGGTAACAATGCCATTATCATTACTCAAAACGCCGACCTGGATATGGCTTTAATTGGCGCTACTTTTGGGGCTGTTGGCACGGCCGGGCAAAGGTGTACTTCTACCAGGAGGCTCATCATACACGAAAAAATTTATAATAAGTTTAAAGAAAAATTGATTAATGCCTATAAACAATTAAAGATTGGTAATCCTTTGCAGGAAAAAAATCATGTGGGGCCGTTAATTGATAAAGATGCCGTAAAACTTTATCTCGATTCTATTGAAAAATGTAAAACCCAGGGTGGTAAATTTATTATAGATGGAGGTGTTTTAAAAGGAAAAAATTATGAAAGCGGTTGTTACGTAAAACCATGTATTGCCGAAGTAAAAAACAGTTTTTCTATTGTACAGCACGAAACATTCGCCCCTATACTGTATCTAATAAAATATAAAACAATTGATGAAGCCATTGCCCTGCAAAACGAGGTACCGCAAGGGTTATCATCGGCAATTATGACCAGCAACCTTATGGAAGCCGAAAAATTTCTTTCTCATGCAGGCAGCGATTGCGGAATTGCCAACGTAAATATTGGCACTTCGGGAGCCGAAATTGGTGGCGCCTTTGGGGGCGAAAAAGAAACCGGAGGTGGCAGAGAAAGCGGCAGTGATGCCTGGAAAGTATATATGCGCCGGCAAACAAATACCATTAATTATACTGATAAACTACCTTTGGCACAGGGAATAAAATTCAATCTATAAAATTTTGTAAATTAAGTTGAATGGTATGGCATATAAGGCTATACCATTTATTTTTACAAAATAAAAAATAACATATGAAGAAGCTCATTACAGGATTGCTCGCCTTTTTATTTTTATCCATTACAGCTTTTGCACAAACAAATGCCGTACCTAATAGCTGGCACATGATGGATAAGGAAGCCGATGGTTACTACGGTGTAAGTGCAGCAAAAGCTTACCAGTTTTTAAAAAGTAAAAATCTTAAAAGCCACACCGTGGTTGTAGCTGTAATAGATACAGGTATTGATACTTTGCACGAAGACCTTAAACCGGTTTTATGGGTTAATCCCGGCGAAATACCAGGTAATGGAATAGATGATGACCACAACGGATATATAGATGATATACATGGATGGAATTTTTTAGGAGGTAAAGATGGTAAAAGCGTAAATGTTGATAGTGATGAAAGAGGCAGGGTTTATTACGGGCTAAAAGATAAATGGGATAATAAAGAAGTAGATAAATCAAAACTTAGTAAAGATGATCTGTATGAATATGAAATGTTTTTAAAAGCTAAAGCAGAAATAAAAGGTTCTTTTCCTAAAGAAGATGATTTTTCTGCAGTTGATATAAATGCATTAAAAGATCTGCATAACAAACTGCTTGAAAGCGACAGCATTTTAAAAAAAGCTTTGAATAAAGATACATTTACTGGCAGGGAACTTGACCAGTATGTTACAAAATCATTTGCCGAACGCAGGGCAAAAAACGATTTTATAAGCATCATGAAAACAAACAACATGCTGGATCAAACCAATAACGAATTTATTGAAGGCTTTCAAGAGTACATTGAGTATATTGAAGGAGAAATAAGAAAAGCTGATGCAAAAAATAATCCACCGATACCTTATCGGAAAAATATTGTTGGAGACGATGAAAATAATTTAGATGACCGGGATTATGGCAATAACGATTTAATGGGTGCAAACCCAATGCATGGCACCCATTGTGCAGGTATTATTGCTGCTGCCCGTGATAATGGAAAAGGCATGGATGGTATTGCAGATAATGTACGCATTATGAGTTTACGTGTAGTACCCGATGGTGATGAACATGATAAAGATATTGCGCTTGCAATTAGATATGCAGTAGATAATGGTGCAAAAATTATCAGTATGAGTTTTGGAAAAAGTTTTTCGCCAAAAAAGAAATGGGTTGATGAAGCCTTTGCTTATGCCGACAGTAAAAATGTTTTGCTGGTACATGCCGCAGGCAACGATGCAAAAGATGTGGATGTAACAGACAATTTTCCTAATCCCAATTATGTAGATGGTGGCAGAGCCGGTAATGTAATTACTGTTGGTGCCAGTGGTGATCCCAAACTGTATGGCCTTGTTGCATCATTCAGTAATTATGGTAAAAAAGAAGTAGATGTTTTTTCGCCGGGTGTAAGAATATATTCAACCCTACCGGGTGGAAAAAATTATGGTAAACTGGATGGCACAAGTATGGCTTGCCCACTGGTAGCAGGTATTGCAGCATTAACGCTTGAGTATTTTCCTACACTATCTGCAAGGCAGTTAAAATATGTAATAGAAAAATCGGCACAAAACCCTGCTGTAAAAGTTGACAAGCCCGGTACCGATGAACAAGTTGAATTGAAAGAGTTAAGCAAATCCGGCGGTATAGTAAATGCGTATGAAGCTGTAAAGCTGGCTTCTACTTTAACTGGCGATAACAAAAAAATACTGCCAAAACCAAAAATGTCTAAAAGTAAAAAGGGATAATTCTTTAATGTTTTATTTCTTCATTAAAGAAAAATAAAATCATTTTAAAAGCCTTTCGTTTATTGAAAGGCTTTTTTGTAATTTAGATTTATTAAATGAAAAAAAAATGTCTAAACCATTATCAACCGATTATCCTCCTTATTTTGAAAACTATGTTGCACAGGTAACAGATAACGACCTGCTAACGGCATTTAAAAACCAGTTACCGGTTATTGAAAATTTTTTACATTCAATTACTGAAGAAAAATCAACATTTGCTTATGCTACTGGGAAATGGACATTAAAAGAACTATTACAGCATATTATAGATACAGAAAGAATTTTTAATTACAGGGCATTATGCTTTTCACGCAATGAAACAGCATCATTGCCGGGCTTTGATGAAAATGATTATGCAGCAAATTCCAATAGCAATGCACGCAGTTGGAATGACCTGGTAACAGAATTCCTGGCAGTACGCAATGCAACAGAACTACTTTACAAGAGTTTTTCAAACGATATGCTTGAAAGGATTGGTATTGCCAATAATAAAAAAACTACCGTAAAAAGTATGGGCTTTATCTCTATCGGGCATTTTTATCATCATAAAAAAATTATAGAAGAAAGATATTTAACTGCAATTACAGTTTAATTAAAATATGCTGTTCACTTTAAATTACATAATATTATTTTAAGTTTTGAATAAAAACGAATATCAACATACTGATGATTTGGAACTGCTGAACAAGTTTTATGCCGACTATAACAATGAGTGGCTTGGCATTTTGCTGGAACGTTATACCATGCTGCTTTTGGGTGTAAGCATGAAATATCTTAAAAACGAAGAAGAAGCCAAAGATGCTGTTCAGCAGGTTTTTTTAAAAGTGATAAACGAATTACACAAATACAAAGTAGAATATTTTAGAAGCTGGGTGTATATGATTACCAAAAACCATTGCCTGATGAAACTGAGGGATAAAGGTAAATTCACAGCCGAAATAAATGAGCGTATATTGGCTACACCTGCCGATGCTGAAGAAAAAAATAATTATATTGAAAAAGATAACGCATTAAACAATCTGGCTAAAGCAATTGAACAACTTAATAAAGAGCAACAACAATGTATTACCCTGTTTTATTTGCAAAAGAAAAGTTACCATGAAATTACCGGACTAACCGCTTTTGACCTGATGCAGGTAAAAAGCCATATACAAAATGGAAAAAGAAACTTAAAATTAATAATGGAAAAAATGAACGTTGAAAGCTGATTATACCTATTATATTATTAATGCAGAGCAACTATGAGTGATGATTTAAAAGACATATTATCTAACTTAAATATTGATATTGAGCAAGACAAACTGCTTGATTATCTTAATAAAAAATTACCGGCTGCCGAAGCACACGAAGTGGAAAAACAGATGGCCAATGATGATTTTATGAATGATGCAATGGAAGGATTGGAGAATTTTAAGGATAAAAAAAATGTATTGTTATTGGTGCAGCAATTAAACGAAGATTTAAAGAAACAAACGCAGAAAAAAAAGAAGAAAAAAGAAAAACGAAAACTTAAAGAACAACCCTGGCTTTATTTTACAATTATACTTATACTATTACTAGCCATTGTAGGCTTTGTAATCATCAAAAAATATTTAGCAGCCATATAACTTAAACCAAAAAAATAAAACGCCCCCGAAAATATTTTAGGGGGCGTAAATAAGCAATTAGCCCTAGTTAAAATTTAAGCCCAATAGTAGCTGCCACATTACCTCTTTGTTGTTTCAAATCTGCATACGTATTTGCACGGTCTTCTAAACGATAAGGAAAGTTCACATCTTTACTCATGGCATATACATAAGTAACATCAATAAAAAAACCTTTATTGCGGTAACCTAGTCCACCGCTTAATAACATACGGTTGGCTTTGTATGCTGCATCCTTATATGGGTTGCCATAATAAGCAAAACCAAGTCTTGCCATAATAATATTAAATTTCAGTTCGCCGCCAACTCTAAAATTAATATTGCCTTTATAATCTGTTTTCACCACATTGTTCAATGCCTTGTAATAATTTTTTTCATTATCGGTTACGGATTCATTGTCGCTTCTAAATCGGCTGCCTTTGTGATGTACATATTCAATATCGGCGCTAATAAAACCTTTTTGTTTGGTAACATCTGATATTTCCCGAAAAACATACGAGCCGCTAATAATGGCTTTAAAAGGCGTGCTTTGAATATATTTTGCTTCGCCAGGTTGGCCATTGGTGAATGTTTGTGAACTTACATTAAAATTTGCAACAGGGTTTTCTACCGCTGTGGTTAAAGTTGTGGTACGAGTATCGGTTAAAAACATCCAGGTGGGAGTATGTATGGCCAAACCAAGCCGTATATATTCTTTTGGTTTATAAATAATACCAATCTTTGCATTTAAACCGGTTCCTTTTGTTTTAAAATTATCGGTGTAGGTAAACTTATTGAAATGATTGGAAGTATTGGCAGATGTATCAGCTTCTGTAAACACCGTATTGCTTTCATAACTTACCAAAGGAACATCAATGGTGGCACCAATATACAATTTATCGTTGCTGTTGTGTGCAAAACCAACTGCTAAATCGTAAACGCCACCTTTTGTTGTTTTTAGCATTTGCTGCTTAAGTGCCTGCCCTGCGTCTAAAATGTATTCAGGTGCAGCTTTTACCTGCGTAATGCCATTTATGGTTACCGTGTCTATCAGGTAAGTATAAAGCGCCGGTGCTGTTGTATAAGGATAAGGTGAATTTGTAACCAAAACTTCATCTATAGTTAAATCGCTTTTTGCAAACTCTTCTGCAAATTGTTCACTAAAAGAACTGTAATTGTTTAAACCATCATACCTGAGTTCGTTATTAAAATTTGCCGATTGTGTTATGGCAATACTGAAAGCGCTGCTGTTTTTAGGATTCTTATAATTTGAAAGTCCAAAAACCCAACCGGTTGTACCAAGTCCAAATGCATTTTTTTTACTTTTTGAATCGGTTCCTCTAAAACTGGCTTTGTTATTATTTAAAATGAACGACGGTGTAAAAACAAATTCGTTGGTTTTGTAAAAACCAAGCCCGGCAGGATTAACAAAAGTTGCTGTTATATCGCCGCCCAACGACCCCATAGCACCACCTATTGCCATATTACGGGCAGTTCCGTTTTGTGGATAAAAGGAATACCGCAAAGCATCTTCCGGAACCTGTGCATAAATAATGCTGCTAATAAATAAAAAAGAAATAAGTAAATATATTTTCATGAAATAGCTTTTGTTTTACAATTGTGCTTTAAACAAATTGAATGCATATAGCAATGCAATTTGAAACCGTAGCATTAGAAACAATTTAATTTTGTCAAAAAAATCTACCCTCCCCTGCCCGGCCTGTTTACACTAGAACCCGAACTACTACTGCTACCCGAAGAAGAGCTTCCGCTGGATGATGATGATGGCGTATATGTTCTTGAATTATTATTTGAAGATGAATTATTGCGGGGAAAAATAATTGTTCGGCCTTCACGCTTTGCACTGCTGCGGTTGCTGTTATTATATTGGGTTGATGGGTTTGCCCAGGTTAATGTGCCATTGGTTTTTCCGGCTGCAACTTTTGTATTGTAACCATTGTAAGCATTTAAGTTTACCATACGGGGTGTTGTATTAACCGGTGCACTATATGTAATCTTTCCTGTATAAATAGCCCAGGGATAATAATAAGGATTGTAATAATAACCATAATTATAAGTGTTGCAGGTAATGTAATTGTAAGGACTATAATCATAATTATAATCATCACTAAAATCACGCCAGCGTCTGTCACGAATACTCATAGCTATTTCATAATCGGTAACCGGCTGGTAGCGTACCTGGTTCCTTTCATCATCATTGTAATTTTGTTCACTTACCCTGGCCGGTGAATAATAAACATCATCGGGGGTTTGACCGGTTTTATAGGCAGTGCTGCAACTGCTAAAAGTAGCTACAGTTATAACAAGGAGTAGAATTTTTGATAGCATAGCGAATTGTTTATAGCATTTAAAGTTGAAGTTACTATTTTTGTGCAGTTTTGTAATGAATTGTGTAACTGCACATGCTTATTTCAACAGACAATAAAGTTAACCTGTTCGTTGTTAATGCAGTGCTAAAAGATAAATGGTTTGGCGTTTTCGCTAAATCATAAAAAATATAAATGAGTAAAGAATTAACATCAAGGGCCGAAGATTATTCGCAATGGTACAATGATCTGGTACTTAAAGGCGGCCTGGCCGATTATTCGGCTGTACGTGGCTGTATGGTTATTAAGCCTTATGGATTTGCCCTATGGGAAAACATGAGAGACCAGTTAGATAAAATGTTTAAAGAAACAGGACATGTAAATGCTTATTTCCCTTTATTCATTCCTAAAAGTTTTTTAAGTAAGGAAGCAGCTCATGTTGAAGGCTTTGCCAAAGAATGTGCAGTGGTAACTCATTATAGGTTGATGAACGACCCGGATGGAAAAGGTATAGTAGTTGACCCCGAAGCTAAATTAGAAGAAGAACTAATTGTAAGGCCTACATCCGAAACAATTATCTGGAACACTTATAAAGATTGGATACAATCTTACCGTGATCTTCCATTGCTGATAAACCAATGGGCCAATGTGGTACGATGGGAAATGCGTACTCGTTTATTTTTACGAACTGCCGAATTTCTGTGGCAGGAAGGGCATACCGCACATGCATCCAAAGAAGAAGCAGTAGAAGAAACTTTACGCATGTTAGATGTATATGCCAATTTTGTGGAAACATTTATGGCAGTGCCGGTTATAAAAGGAGTAAAAACTGCTAATGAACGTTTTGCCGGCGCCGAAGATACCTATTGCATAGAAGCATTGATGCAGGATGGAAAAGCGTTGCAAGCCGGTACTTCTCATTTTTTGGGGCAAAATTTTGCAAAAGCATTTGAAGTGCAATTTTTAAATAAAGATAATAAGCAGGAATATGTTTGGGCTACTTCCTGGGGTGTATCAACAAGGCTGATAGGCGCATTGATTATGGCGCATAGTGATGACCAGGGATTAGTTTTGCCACCAAAGATTGCACCCATACAAGTGGTAATTGTTCCTATTTACAAAGGCGAAGATAGTAAAGCAACCATTGATGCTAAGGCTAATGAAATGGCTGCTTCTTTAAAAGCGTTGGGAATTCGGGTAAAATATGATAACAATGATAACAGCCGGCCAGGCTGGAAATTTGCACAATATGAATTACAGGGTGTACCCGTAAGACTTGCTATGGGCCTGCGTGATATAGAAAATAAAGTAGTAGAAGTGGCACGCCGTGATACCAAAGAAAAAGATAGTATTTCTATGGAAGGGCTTGCTAATCATATTGAAAATCTATTAGCCGATATTCAACAAAAAATGTTTAATAAAGCGCTATCGTTCCGTACAGAAAAAACTACCAATGCGAACAACTGGGATGAATTTGTAAAACTGCTGGATGAAAAAGGAGGTTTTATTGCTGCACATTGGGATGGCACACCCGAAACCGAAGATCAGATAAAAGAAAAAACAAAGGCTACCATAAGATGCATTCCTCTTAATAATAAACAAGAAACAGGTGTTTGCATATTAAGTGGTAAACCAAGTGTGCAAAGGGTTTTATTTGCAAGAGCTTATTAAAAAAACTAAATAAAAGAATTTTTAATTTTGCCAGCTTGCAGTTATTAAATTTACATGTTATTATTCTTTGTAAATATCATAAACTGGTTGGAGGCACATCAGATTCCTTGCCTTTTTAAATCATTAACGCATTTTGACTGCCCTGGCTGTGGTATGCAAAGAAGCTTTATATTATTGATGAAGGGAGATATTACATCCAGTTTTTTTATGTACCCTGCCTTAATTCCTATCCTATTGCTTTTTGCATTTCTATTCATGCATGTAATACTAAAAATAAAGTTCGGTACTTTAATCTTAAAATATACTTATTTTGTTTGCACAGGAATTATCCTGGTAAGTTATATCATCAAACTCTTAACTGCCAAAATATAAATAACATGACAGAGCCAAACAGAGATTATCTTAGCAATAACAATCAAAATGCTACACAACTTCCAAATGCCACTGCTACACTGGTTTTAGGTATTTTATCAATTGTTGTTTGTTTTATTTGCGGTATCATAGCATTGGTAATTTCAAATAAGGATGTGGCTGCTTATAAAGCAAATCCTGAATTATATGCTGCTGGTTCTTATAACAATATTAAGGCTGGCCGTATTTGTGCTATCATTGGAATTGCTTTACAAGTTATTGGTTTACTTTTTTATTTGATTATCATTGCCTTTTTTGTTTCAGCTAGTTATAGCTTTAGTAGTTAATCCTGTAAAAATTGATTGTTTAATAAAAACTATAATCAAATTCAATTTTGATTATGCCTTTTGTTTACTTACAAGCTGAAAAGCTGATGCAAACAATATTACCAATATGGCACCAATGGCATTCAGCCAAAGAAAAGAAACGATTGCCTGCTGGTAAATTACTATCACAAATATTTCAGATACAATGGCTGCATAAAACACCGCATGGCCTTTTATAAATTTCAAACCCATTGCTACCAAAAAAATTCCCAGTATCACTCCATAAAATAATGAACCCAGTATATTCACCGCTTCAATTAAACTGTTGCCTATGTTTTGTGCAAACATGGCAATGATAATACAGAACACTCCCCAGCCAAATGTGTACCATTGCGAAACATGATAATCTTTGGTTTCAGTTTCATCCTTTACAAAAAACTTTTTATGAAAATCTACAACCGTAACTGCAGCTAGTGAATTTAAGGCCGCTGCTATGCTTCCCCAGGATGCTAAAAATATTATAGCAATGATAAGCCCTATCAAGCCTTGAGGTAAATAATCCATCACAAATCGAAGGAAGATATAATTGTTGTCATTAGTATCCTGGCCCGGCAATGCCTGTTGCAACACGTTTTTATATTGTGCTCTTACAATTTTCGATTCCTGCAAAGAACCTGCACTCAATGCAAGGTTGTACCTGTTTTCTAAAGCAGTCAACGAGTCTTTATAAACAGTTTGTTTGGCAATAGTGATTTTTGCCTGGTCAAAATAAATAGGCGCTTTATTAAATTGATAAAATGAAAATATCAATATACCCAACAATAAAATAAAAAACTGCATGGGCACTTTCACCAATCCATTCATCAATAAACCAAGCCTGCTTTCTTTCATGTTTTTAGCAGTAAGGTACCTGCCTACCTGGCTATGATCTGTTCCAAAGTAACTAAGCGCCAGAAAAAAACCGCCAATTAAACCGCTCCATATATTGTATTTGTCCTGCCAGTCGAAACCTTTATCTGTAAAGCCTGTGGTAATAATATTCATCTTCCCCATTTCGCCGCTTTTACGTAATGCATCGGTAAATCCAATGGCATCGGGTAATAATTTCACTGCCAGGTAGCCCACAATAAATAAAGCTACAAAAACAATTATCATTTGTAATTTTTGAGTGTGTGCAACAGCTTTTGCGCCACCACTCATTGTGTATATGATTAGCAACCCTCCCATCACCAGGTTGGTATAATAAATATTCCAGCCCATTAATGAACTTAATACAATTGATGGTGCAAAAATGCTGATGCCGGTACTTAATCCCCTAGATAACAAAAATAAAAATGAAGTGAGTGTACGGGTTTTAAGATCGAACCTGTTTTCTAAAAATTCATAAGCTGTATAAACTTTTAACCGGTTAAATATCGGTACAAAAAATATACTAATAACGATCATGGCCAGTGGCAAACCAAAATAATATTGTACAAAACGCATCCCATCGCTGTATGCTTGCCCGGGGCCTGTTAAAAAAGTGATGGCACTTGCCTGCGTACCCATAATGCTTAATAAAACCAGGTACCAGGGTAGTGAACGATTGCTTAAAAAATATCCATCCAGGTTTTTTGTTGTACGACTTTTATAAATGCCATAGATGACAATACCTGCCAGTGTTACACATAATATAATCCAGTCAATACTACTCATAATTAGGCTCCTTAAAATGCTTTATATTTTTAATTGTAAGCATAGTTTTCTTATACCCAGAAACTATTTTTTAAACTCAACAGTTATCAGGTAAAAAATAATAATCTGCAGAATTAAAAAAAGCAATACTGCCAGGTACCATTTATTCCAATATGATTTTTCATTTTGCATGATTGTATTTTATTGTATAAAATGGAAGTATCTATTTTACATATTTTGTTCTGCTATTGGCAATTAAATTTGCAAATAACCTGTATGCTCCCGGTACACCTGCAGGCAACTCTCTAAAGAAAACCAACCCGGTATAAACAAATCTTCCTTTTCCATAATTGGCAATAATGAGGCTTCCATCGTGTTCTTTTTCGCCGGGGTCTTTCATACTTAATATTTTTTTGTAGGCGGTATCTGTTTTTTCTGCCTGGTAAATACTGCGTTCCTGAATCCATCCGTCAAAATCTTTTTCTGTTATCTTATTCGGATAATTTAATGCAGGATGATCGGGTAATAAGAAGTTAACCTTTGCTTCTTCATCAGTAACCCTATTACGACTTATATTAAATGGATATGGCGAAATCTTTGCCCTAACAGGGCCAATTTGGTTGCTGGTGTTATATTGTACAAACAATACTCCACCTTCATCAACATACTTCATCAGTTCGTCGTACACATCATTCATCCATTCATTGGTATTGTATGCCCGTACACCCGTAACAATAACATCAAACTGTTTTAAGTTCGTTGCATTTATATCGGCCTGTTTTAAAGTAACAACCTTGTATCCCATTACTTGTAATGCTTCTGGTATTTTATCGCCTGCACCTGCAATATAGCCAGCTAAATGCCCTTCGGTATGTAAATCAATTTTTGAAAGTTTGGCTGTGGCCTCATGAAAATAAACTATGGAAGGAATATGATCGTACTCAATATTTTTTTTGTATTGCTGATAAACATGACCGTTAGTACCTGCCTGTAGTTTTATATCTTCTACATAATCAGAATCAACACCGGTAAAATTAAAAGTTGATGACTCGTGATTTACAACATGCGAAGCATCGCTTTTAAAAATGAATGGGTTATTGCTGTTGGTTATTTTTTTTGAAGTTTTTTTAGTAACCGTTATTTCAGAAGCAGTGGCAAGGTTTGATTTTACTTGTGTGCCAATTTCTACAGGTTTGTTATTGATAGATAAAAAAACATCGGCATTATAATTCACTTCAATTTTAGGTAAAATTGTTAAGGGTTGATACAATTCGCCCTTTACCGGATCTGTGTGTTTGTATCTTACGGGTTTTATAAATTTAAATTCTGTTCCTTCAATGTCCATACTAAATACCACGCTAAACGGATCGCTTTGCCCTTTACCAATCATCTGTTGGTCGGTTACATTAAAACTTCCTTTATCCATAAGGATTTCGAGCCAGTATGGTTGAGTTATTTTTGCAGTTGGACTGATGTAAAGAGTATAATCCTTCACCGAATTTTTATTTGATTCTAACTTATCAAAGATTACATAATCATTATTAAGAAACACATCAGCACTTTTTATATTAGCGCCTAAACGATTGTTTATAACAAAATTTATTTTTAAACTGTCGCCTTGTACGGCGTACTGTGTTTTTGTTGTAGCATCTAAAAATAAACCGCTGCAGTTTTGAATCAATTCTTTTACTGCATCCATCTTTTGTTCTCGCCAGTATTCATCTTGCACCTGTTCTATTTTTTTGTATAAGCTTACCAATGCCGGTACCGATTTTTCGGGATGCTGCACATCATATTTTTCTATGATACGGTTTATTGTACCTGCCAATACAATATCTTTTGTACGGCTCCAGGCTACATCCACATTATCCATCAGGTCATCAACAGGCGCTAATCCTTTTATCGTTTTAAAATATTCAATAACACTGCCTCTTTGCGCCGCTACACCAAAGCCCTGGCTCTTATGCTGGCTGCGGCTGGCAGCAGCAATTTCTCCATAACTTTTTCCTAGTACCGGGTTATAATCTCCACAATCAATTGTAAACTGATCATTTCGTGTAGTGTTTGTTGAGCCAAAATTAAAAGTGTTCCATAACAAACGTTTTGCCTGCCAAATAGTAACACCTTGTTTTAATTGTTCAGGAAATTTTGTAGGATCGGCAGCGGCATCAAAAGCTTCACCCGCAAGTATTGCCGATGCGGTGTGATGGCCATGTCCTCCTTCGCCGGTTGTAGGAAAACGGGTGATGATTACATCTGGCCTAAATTTCCTTATCACCCAAACTACATCACTCAAAATTTTATCGTGGCCCCAAATACGCAATGCTTCATCGGGGCTTTTGCTGTAACCAAAATCAAAAGCTCGGCTAAAGAACTGTTCTGCACCATCTATCCGTCTTGCTGAAAGCAATTCTTGTGTACGTATCAACCCAAGATCAACGCCTTGCTCATCGCCTATTAAATTTTGGCCACCATCACCACGAGTAAGACTTAAATAGCCTGTACGATATAATTTATCGTTGGCCAGGTAAGCAAGCAGTCTTGTATTTTCATCGTCGGGATGAGCAGCAATGTATAATACTGATCCCAGTACATTAAGTTTTTTTAACTGCAGCAATATTTCCGATGATGTGTATGATTTGGGAGGTTGAGCATTAGTGATTAAAAATGAGAAATTAAAAATTATAAATGCGGCAACTATTTTTTTAAGCATGATAAATTATTTCTTTTAATATTTTTTATTTACTGACCAACTAAAAACACTGCATTGGCAAACATCATTTTTCCGTTTTCCCAAAAACTCCTAAAAATGGGGTCATCAGCAAAAAATACAACTGAACCATTCCCCAAAGGTTGTACACCAATTACAGTTCCATCTTTTATTTTTTCTTTTACATTATTTCCAACAAAACCCGATACCTGGTTTTCTTTTTTTATAACGCCTACATTCCAGCCATCGTTCAAAAACTCATACATATCGCTGCTAAGTTTTAAAGTATAATAACTATTTCCATATCCAAAAGCCAGTGGGTGAGATTCATCCAAATCAACCTTGTAAATGGCGCCGGGTATATTATTTACAATCCCATCCCGTTCACGGTTTTCGTACCGTTTTAAATCTACATATTCATCCCCGGTGTTTTTCTTATCTTTCGTTTCATCTTCGTCTTTTTTTAATTTTAAACCCCAATCAACTTTTGCAATTTGCGAAACTGCATTTTCCAGGGCAATGATTTTTCCTCCTTGCTGCACCCACATTTTTAGTTGGGCAGTGGCATCTTTATCGCCAAAAAATTTATACCTGCCATCGGCCAAAATAAGCACATCAATATTCTTTAAACTGTTGCCATCAATTTCATCAGCATTAAAAAGTCTTATGGGATAATTCAATTGCTGATCAAACAAGTGCCATACTTCGCCAACTGCATTAGGGCTTACACCCTTGCCTGTAAGCAAAGCGATGGTTGGCTTTTTAATAAACCTTATTTTATCGCTGCCAAAATCAAAACCGGTATCCATAAAACCGCTGCTTACTTCGGTAACCGCTGCATGGTATGTTTTAACCATGCTTACAAAGTCCATTAATTTATCTTCATTGCCTTTCTTTAATACAATGATGGTGCCTTTTTTAAACGATTTGCCATGATATGTAAATTCCTTTTCAGCATATCTTAATTTAAATCCCTTGTTTAATAATGCTGTTAAAAATTTAACATCGGCAAAAGAAGTATAGTTAACAAGATAACCATAGGCTGATGCGGTAATGGCATTATCATTATTAGTTTTTATATAATTGATAACCGCCAGTTTTTCTTTAACTGCATAGGTTTGTAAGCCATATACAAAAGGGAGGCTCCAGGCTGTAATATCATAAGTAACAGTATCGCTAAGTTTTGATTTTGGCTCAAACAAAACTTTTATCAGCGCCGATTTAGGCTGGTAGGCAGATACAGCCAGGCTGTTGCTTGCATTAAAACTTTCATCTTTGCCACTAAAATAATTATACCCTTTTATAGCATTACCATTAACACTGCCGTAACTGATTGCATTTTTATCAAAAAAACTTTTTAAAGCATCTAGCTTACCTGTATTTTCATCAGTAATAACATAAGTTTTATATACGCCAATTGCAGAAGTATTAGCATCATCAAAATATTTTTTGTATTCACTTAATAACCTTCCTGCATTTTTAGAAGCAATTTCAATTGTACTCATGCTGGTGGTAAAATGATGTGTTACCCTGTCTTTTAATGTAAGTGTATCGCCATCATTTACCTGTACAGCCAATCCGCCCTGGCTGTGGCCTGCTTGTTCGTAGGTCATACCTATTGCGCCATTGTATAACGGATATGTATCACCATAAGATGGATAAAAAAGGTCGAAAATTTCTTTTGTAAAATATAGCCATCCATTAGCGTCAAAATACTTTGCATGATTGTGGCCAATGGTTGTTTGAAACTGCCGCTGCCAGGCTGTTATCACTTCATGAAAAGGTTCAGCGGCGGGAGCAAAATAATAGGGGCTATTTATTCCCTGTTCATGAAAATCGCAATGAATTTGTGGTAACCATTCATTATATTTTTTCATACGTCCCTGTGTTTCTACCTGAGTTTGCCATGCCCAGTCTCGGTTTAAATCAAAATAATAATGGTTTATCCTGCCACCGGGCCAGGGTTCGCTGTGCTCTCTTGTATTCACATCTACGTCTGGGTTTTTGCCAACCATCTGGTTAAACCAGTTTACATATCGTTCTCTTCCATCAGGATTTAAACAGGGGTCAATGATTACAATTGTATTTTTTAACCATTCCTGTGTATTGTTATTTGCCGGGTTCAATAATTCATATAAAACCTTCATCGCTGCCTCTGACGAACTGGCTTCGTTACCATGTACATTGTAACTGAGCCAAACAATAATCGGTGCATTTGTATCAGGCGCTTTATCTTTTAACAAACCTGTAAGGCGTAAATTATTTTTTCGTATCTCATTTAACCTTGCCATATTTTGGGGCGATGATATAAAGGCAAGTAAAAGTTCTCTTCCTTCGTTGGTTTGGCCATATTTTTCCAGCTTCATCGCTTGCGGATTGGCAGTAGCCATCTGCTGAAAATAGTTTACTATCTTAAAATGCGGTGTAAACTGTTTACCCGGTTGATAGCCTAAAAATTCGGCAGGCGATTTTATCTGTGCTATTGCATTGGCAGTTAAAAAAAGTAAGCAGATAAAAAATAGTTTGAATTTCATTATTGAGTTTTTGTTCAGTAGATTCCGGTTATCCAAATATTATGTGAAAATAAACAAAGCAGTTGATTTACTGGCGCCATTTATCCTTTATGTATGTCATCATCACTTTAAACTTGAAAAGTTTTGGGTTATAAAATAAATTTGACATTAATAAAGTAAATTCGATAAAATTTTTTACAATGATTGGTAAACAAATATTTTATGGAACAGTATGTAGTTTTTTACTATTGATACCGCCTGTTATTAATGCCCAGTTAATAAACAGTAACAATTATTATAGTCAAAAATCAGTTACCTGTTCAAAAGGTGCAGTTGTATCTGCACATCCTTTAGCCAGCCAGGTGGGTTTACAAATTCTGCAAATGGGTGGTAACGCAGTAGATGCTGCCATAGCTACACAACTGGCGCTAGCCGTGGTTTATCCTGGTGCCGGCAATATTGGCGGAGGTGGTTTTATGGTGGCGCATTTACAAAATGGCAAAAACATTAGTATTGATTATCGAGAAAAAGCGCCGGGAGCGGCAGGCAAGGATATGTACCTGGATAAGGATGGTAACCCTTTACTTAATTTATCGCAGGATGGACACCTTGCTGCAGGAGTACCGGGCACCATTGCCGGTTTGTTTGCCAGCTTAAAATATGCAAAACTGCCTTTTGCCAAATTAATTCAACCGGCAATTAACCTTGCCGAAACAGGATTTGCCATTACTGCATCAGAGGCTGCATCTTTAAACAGTACTAAAAAAGAATTTCTTGACCTGAATACTTCGGCTATTGCATTTGTAAAAGATGGCGAATGGAAAGCTGGCGATATTTTAGTACAGAAAGATTTATGTAAAACCCTAAAACGGATTAGAGATAAAGGCCAAAAAGGTTTTTATGAAGGTAAAACAGCTACGTTGATTGTTGCAGAAATGAAAAAAGGAAATGGCATCATTTCGTTAGCCGACCTTAAAAATTACCAGGCCAAAGAAAGAGATGTACTTGATTTTAATTATAAAGGTTACCAGGTTTTAACCATGCCTTTACCAAGCAGTGGTGGTATTATATTAGAACAGATGATGAAGATGATTGCTGATAAAAATATAGCCGATATGAAATTTGAATCGGCAGCGTCGGTACAATTGATGACCGAAGTAGAACGCAGGGCTTATGCAGACAGGGCCGAATTTTTGGGGGATCCTGATTTTGTAAAAGTACCTGTAAAAACTTTAGTGAGGGATGCATACCTGAAAGAGCGGATGAAAGATTTTATACCAGGCAAAGCCGGCAACAGTAAAACTATACTGGCAGGCGAAATACATGAAAGTGAAGAAACCACTCATTTAAGTATTGTAGATGATGAAGGCAATGCCGTATCGGTAACAACCACTTTAAATGGAGGATACGGAAGCCGGACAGTGGTTACAGGTGCAGGTTTTTTACTTAATAACGAGATGGATGATTTTAGTGTAAAGCCCGGTGTGCCTAACATGTATGGCGCAGTGGGAAATGATAAAAATGCCATTGCTCCGGGTAAAAGAATGTTAAGCAGTATGACGCCAACCATAGTTTTAAAAAACGGCTCACCGTACCTGGTAGTGGGTACACCAGGCGGCACCACAATCATTACCAGTGTTTTTCAAACCCTGGTTGATATACTTGAATTTAATATGACGGTGGAAGATGCAGTTAACAAACCTAAATTCCATCACCAATGGTTACCAGATATATTGTTTTTAGAAAAGGGATTTTCGGCAAAAGTAAAAAGCGAACTGGAAGCGATGGGTTATAAAATTAAGGAAAGAAGCGCCATTGGCCGAACAGAAGTGATACAGATAAAAACCGATTCAGCCTCAAAACAAAAAACAATAATTGCAGTGGGCGATCATCGGGGGGATGATGATGCAAGAGGATATTAAAATATCAATTAACCTTACTTTAACTGAAACGGATAGCATTTTATATGCCATTGTAAGCTATAGAATATGGATTATCCCTGTTTTCTGAATCTGTTCTTTAAATTGAAAAAAAATTATTGGCAACAAAATAAAAACCTTAAATAATGTCTATAGGAAATGCTTTTCTGCAATCAGCAATATCACGTCTTACTTCTTATAAAGAACTTGCTGATAAAACCTTTGCACAACTTTCGGAAAAAGATTTTTTTTACCAACCAAATGAACAAAGCAACAGTATCGCCATCATTATACAACACATGGCTGGTAATATGCTTAGCCGCTGGACAGATTTTTTAACCACCGATGGAGAAAAGCCCTGGCGAAACCGTGATGTTGAATTTAATGTAAGATTAAACTATCAACAATTGCTTGATATTTGGGAAAAAGGTTGGAACTGTTGCTTACAGGCAATTGCTAACCTTACTGAAGATGATCTTACAAAAACAATTTACATACGTGGCGAAGCATTGTTGGCCATAGATGCCATCAACAGGCAATTAACACATTATCCATGCCATGTTGGTCAAATAATTTACATAGCAAAAATTTTGAAAAACGAAAGTTGGCAAACCCTTTCCATAGCAAAAGGAAAATCAACATCCTTTAAAGAACAGGCACAATCAAATTAATGAATACCAAATTAAATTTTTCCTGTAAAAAACATTTAAAGTTTGGCACCTGATTTGCCTTTACTGGGGCGATTAACTATTTTTACACCTAATAGATTATCCTGCGTATTGTACTTAACATATTAAAATGGTTTTCGCTCATCCTGCTTTTTTGGCTGGTACTTGGTCTTTTGTTTTTTATTATTCTACCGGTATCTAATTGGTTATTTTGGTTGTTAATAGTAGCATGGGCAGTTTTATGGAGTTATGTTTTTAAAAAAGCTTTACACAAAACTTCGTTTTTTTTAGTCCTATTTATTTTACTGCTATCGGGCTGGGGTATATTACATATTACACCAGTACAAAACTGGTTAGTAAAAAAAGCAGTTTCCATTTTATCGGATAATTTAAAAACAGAAGTTTCGGTAAAACATGTAGATATCGGCTTTTTTAATAAACTGCTAATAGAAGGTGTTTTAGTTAAAGACCTTAAAAAAGATACACTTGTTTATGCAGGTGCTGTAAAATTAAATATCACCGATTGGTTCTTTCTTACCAAAAAACCTGTTATTAAATACATAGGTCTTTCAGATGCTATTATAAATATGAAACGCAGCGATAGTGTTTGGAACTACCAGTTTTTACTAGATTATTTTGCTACTCCAAAATCAACCACAAAATCTGGCAATAATATACAGATTGACTTGAAAACGGTTGACTTGAAAAATATTTCATTCAATAAAGTTGATGGCTGGATTGGGCAGGACCTGAAAGGGTTTGTAGGCAAAATGTACCTTAAAGCAGATGCTTTTGATTTTACCAAAAAACAAATAAAGATTAATGAAATTAACCTGGATAATCCAAGGTTTGGAATTTATGATTATACCGGTAACAGACCAATTAATACAACAAAACCTACCATTACAAATAATATAGATGAACCAGCATTACAATGGAACGCCGGCAACTGGACAATAAGTGTTGGTAAGATTACATTACAAAACGGAACGTTTATTAATGAAAGGGAAACCAGTAGGAGCCCTTATAGCGACAGGTTCGACGGGCTACATATAATTTTCAGCGCTATTACCGGGCAGCTAAATAATGTTTTGTTTAATAAAGATACCATCAGTACTCATTTAAAATTATCAACAATAGAAAAAAGTGGGTTTAAGGTGAATGAGATTGTAGCCGATATGAAACTTACTCCCACCATTATGGAATTTAACAACCTGGATATTATTACCGATAAAAGCAGGGTTGGGAATTATTATGCCATGCGGTACAAAGATTTTAATGCTGACATGAGCGATTTTTTACACAAAGTTAAACTTGAAGGTAAGTTTAGCAATAGCAATATACACAGCGATGACATAGCTTTTTTTGCCCCCGAATTAAAAGACTGGAACCGAAATATAAAATTTGATGGACAAGCAAAAGGCAGTATTGATAATTTGGCTGCCCGCAGTTTTACATTAAAGAGTGATAATACAGTTATTAATGGTGACATATCCCTGAAAGGTTTGCCCGATATAAACAACACTTTCATTGATTTTAAATCTAATAATCTTACTACAAATTATTACGACCTGGTAAAATTAATACCATCATTAAAAAGAGTTGCACAACAACAATTTCAAAGCCTGGGCACCATTAGGTTTAAAGGAAACTTTACTGGGTTTATTAAAGATTTTGTTGCGTATGGCAATATCAATACAAGTATTGGTAATTTAAATGCCGATGTAAATATGAAACTGCCCGATGGTAAACTGGCAACGTACTCCGGTAAAATTTCATCGCAGGGTCTTAATATTGGCAAACTGTTTAATAACCCAAAACTTGGTTTGGTTGCACTGGATGGAAAAGTAAAAGGCACCGGCCTTACGCTAAAAAGCCTTAATGCCAATTTCGATGGAAAAGTGTACAGCCTTGAGTTTTCAGGCTATGCATATAAAAACATAACACTAAACGGTAATTTTGTAAAAAATCTGTTTACAGGTAAGCTTGATATTAATGACCCCAACCTTAAGATAAATAACCTGAATGGTTCTATTAGCCTGTTGGGCGATACAACAAAATTTAATTTTGATGCCGACCTGCAATATGCCAATTTGCAGGAACTCAATCTTACTAAAGATAATTTTATATTATCGGGCCTGCTAAACTTTGATTTTGTTGGAAATAACATTGATAATTTTTTGGGCAAAGCTAAAATGTATAATGCCAGTTTACTGCATGATAGCAGTAAGTTGTCGTTTGATTTCTTTTCGCTCAATTCATATAAAGACAGTGCCGGCAATAAAGTATTACAGGTTGAAACCAATGAAATGGAAGGTAACATTGCCGGTAAATTCAAAATACTTGAATTGCCAGATGCCTTTAGTATTTTTTTAAACAGGTACTACCCATCTTATTTTAATAAACCTAATTATGATATGGGCGACCAGGATTTCAGTTTCAATATAAAAACAAAACTGGTTGACGAATATGTAAGGTTGTTCGACAGCCGATTAAAAGGTTTCGACAACTCAACATTTTCGGGAAACCTTAGACTGGCTCAAAATATATTTAATGTTAGTGCCAGTGTACCAATACTAAATTATGATGGCAAAGTTTTTGAAAACATTTTGCTAAATGCCACTGGAAATTTAGATAGCCTTAATACCGATATTTCGGTAAGTGAAATTAGGATATCAGACAGTTTGCATTTACCCAATGCAAAATTAAAATTCAGTTCTAAAAATGATGTCTCTACAATTAGTCTTACTACCAGCGCCAGTAAAACCATTAGTAATGCACAATTAAATGCAAGAGTACAAACTTATCCCGATGGTGTGAGTATAGATTTTTCTCCATCATCATTTATTTTAAACGATAAAAAATGGGACCTGGCAAAAGACGGGCATATCACTTTGCGAAAATCATATATTGAAGCCAATAATGTAAAATTTTTGCAGGGTAACCAGGAAATTGTGATATCAACTGAGTTGGATGAACTAACCGACCATACTAACCTGGTAGCCAACCTTAAAAAAGTAAACATAAACGATTTTACCCAACTCATATTAAAACAACCACGGCTGGAAGGCATACTTACAGGAACATTACGCTTGCGTGATCCCTTTGGCAAACAGATATTGGAATTTGATGCAGCAGCTGAAGAATTTAGGTTAGATGATTCGGAAATTGGCACAGTAAAAATAAAAGGTGATGTGAATATCACTACAGGAGAGATAACCGCCAAAGGCAATGCCGATGGGAAAAATTACAAATTTGATATTGATGGTAAATACAATTACAAAGACACCTCGGCTAATCAAAGTAATTTTTCATTTAAGGCCGAACGTTTTGATATTAGCATACTTAATAATTACCTGAAAGGAATTTTCAGTAATATGACTGGTAATGTAAACAGCGAACTAAAAATTTATGGCGGCCCCAATCACCGATATGTAACAGGCCCTATAAATATAACCGAAGGTTCGTTAAAAATTGATTACACACAATGCACTTATAAATTCTCGAACGAAACAATCAATTTTTATCCCGATGAAATTGATTTTGGGATGTTACAACTTAAAGACTCATTAAACAATACGGGTACAGCCAGCGGCAAACTGCATCATAATTTTTTCAGCGATTTTGGTTTTGATAATATTCGTTTTGAAACAGCTAAGATGCTATTGTTAAATACCAGCAGCCGTGATAATAGCCAATTTTACGGCAATGTAACCGGCAAGGCTTTAATGACTTTGAACGGGCCAATGAATGATATGCGAATGAACATTACTGGAACACCATCGCCGGTTGATAGCAGCCATATTTATATACCAACCAGCAATAGCCAGGAATATGGCAAAATTGATTATATAGATTTTATACAGTATGGCTCCAGGATGGAAGATGAATTTAAAGGAAAACAGGAAAGCAATTTTTTTGTAAACATGAACCTAACGGCTAACCCTGCCTGTAAAATTGATGTAATACTTGATGAAGCAACCGGTGATGTGATTAAAGGCAGGGGAAATGGGCTTTTAAATATTACAGTGGGCACCAAAGAGCCATTAACCATAAGAGGCAAGTATGATATAACTGACGGGGAATACAAATTTAATTTTCAAACTTTTTTACAAAAATATTTTAGCATAGATAACGGATCCATAACCTGGAACGGCGACCCTTATGAAGCACAGATAGATATTGATGCCGAATACCTGGCACACAATGTAGATTTAAGTTCACTGGCAACCAGCCGTGGTAAATTTCAACAAAAATCCGATTTGAATATAGTGGCACATTTAACCAATACTTTAAAAGCGCCTAAAATTGCCTTTGAATTTGTTATACCCGAAAACAAACAATCAGAATCTTCAAAAGACCCGGTATTGCTCGAAAATCTTAAAAAGTTTTCGAAAGATGAAAATGAGCAAAACAGGCAGGTAGCATCGCTGCTTTTATTCAACACATTCATCAATGATAACAATGGTGGCTTTGGCGCTTCTACAGCAAATTTCTTATCAGGTACTGCAGGCCAGGTTATATCAGGTTTTTTAAATAACCAGTTAACCAAAGTTTTTCAAAGATTATTTAAAGACCCTACCATCACTCCTTATATATCATTTAATTCCAATTACAACCTCACCAGTACCGAACTGATAAATGCATTAGAAGCTTCAGGAAATTTTGGGTTTAAAAAAGCGTATATAAATGGCAGGTTGATTATTTCATTGGGAGGAAATATTGATTATAACAATCCCTATATTTTGCAGGCACGCCAAACTAACGTGTTACTTACACCTGATATAACAGTAGAATATTTATTAAGCGCCGATGGTAAATTACGCATAGTTGGTTTTAACAGAACAGTGGTAGATGCCACATTGGGACAACGAAACAGAACCGGTGTACGATTATCTTACAGCCGGGATTTTGATAAATACACTAAAGCAGAAAGAATACAGCATCGTGAAGAAAGAAAAAAGAGAAAACAAAAAAAATAATCAGCTATTTAATATTTCGTGCCCCAGCTTATCTCTTTTAGTTATTAAGTATTTTTCGTTGTGTGGATTGGCAGCTATTTCAATTTGTACATTTTCCACCACTTCCAAACCATATCCTAACAAACCGGCACGCTTACGTGGATTGTTACTCATCAGTTTCATTTTACTTATACCCAGTACTCGTAATATTTGTGCACCTACCCCATAATCCCTTTCATCCATACCAAAACCCAGTTCTAAGTTTGCTTCTACCGTATCTCTGCCTTGTTCCTGCAGTTTATATGCTTTTAGTTTATTTAATAACCCAATACCACGTCCCTCCTGGTTCATATATAATACCACTCCTTTACCGGCTTCTTCCACCATTTTCATAGAATGGTGAAGTTGATCGCCACAATCGCACCTAAGCGATCCTAAAATATCACCGGTCATACAACTACTGTGTACCCTTACTAAAATGGGTTCGTCTTTTTTCCAATCGCCTTTTTTTAAGGCTAAATGTATTTCGCCAGTATTTACCTGTTCAAAAGCTATTAGTTCAAACATACCATATTTAGTAGGCATATTTACACGTACTTCTTCTTTTATTAAAGTTTCTTTTTGCAGCCTGTATTCAATAAGGTCTTTAATGGAAATAAGTTTTAAGTTAAATTTTCTGGCAATCTCTTTAAGTTGTGGCAAACGAGCCATGCTACCATCTTCATTCATTATTTCAACTAACACACCTGCAGGCGAAAATCCAGCCAGTCGAGATAAATCAATAGTGGCCTCGGTATGCCCGGCACGACGCAATACACCACCCTTTTTTGCACGCAATGGAAATATATGGCCAGGCCTTCCAAAATCTTCGGGTTTGCTATTAGGGTTAACCAACGCTTTTACGGTTTTAGACCTGTCGTGGGCCGAAATACCGGTTGTACAGCCATCTCCCAGCAAATCAATACTTATGGTAAAAGCTGTTTCATGCAATGAAGTGTTATCATTAACCATTGGTTGAAGATCAAGCTCCTGGCACCTTTCTTCAGTAATAGGAGTACAAATCAAGCCACGGCCATGAGTACTCATAAAATTAATCACTTCGGGTGTGGCGTTTTCGGCTGCCGTAATAAAATCACCTTCGTTTTCCCTGTCTTCATCGTCAACTACAATAATAAGTTTACCATTTTTAATGTCTTCAATGGCACTTTCAATACTATCCAGCATATATTAAATTTATTTGGCAAAGTTAGTAACATTTACCATTTACAGGTTTTCGGTATTGGTAATACTTTTACTAAAGGCAGGTTTTACTTTTTTATGTATGGTAAAGCTGAATCAGTTTTATAAAGATTTTTTTTCTATCATATAATTTAATTTTGAAAATTTACACTTTGTTGTACATATTTTTAGTTTATGACAACCATATTTTAAAATTTATGTTTATCAAAAAAGTATTATATTTTTTGTATATGCAGCAGTTTAAACCTTGCCTATGCCTAATAATTTGTTAATATTAAAATGTCATTATTCGGCAATTATTCGCTTACTTTGCCACCGTAAAATAAAATTTATGAGTATGAGAAAAATTATTCCGTTTTTGATTGCATTATTTGCCATTCCGGCAATAATGAACGCACAGGTTACTACAGGTAACATAAGCGGTAATGTAAAAGACGATAAAGGAGCTCCGCTTGCTGGGGCCTCTGTAAAAATTGTAAATACCGAAAATGGTGCAACAAAATTTTCACAAACCGATAAAAATGGTCGGTTCCTTTTTCCTAACCTAGATCCCGGAGGGCCTTACACAATTACTGTAACTTTTGTTGGGCTAACAATTCCAGAAAAAACAAATGTAATTCTTCAATTAGGTACAACAGAAAATGTAGACTTTACTGCTAAATCATCTGATGCTGTATTAAAAGAAGTTGTTGTAAGTGCACAAACTGCCCGAACAGTAAAAACAGGTACTTCTACCAACTTCAACAACAGGGTTATTAACTTGTTGCCAAACATTAATAGAAGTATAACCAATATAGCTTCTTTATCTCCGCAAGGAGGAGCAGGTAACACATTTGCCGGAAGAGATGGAAGGTATAATAATATACAGATTGATGGATCAAGCTTTAATAATAATTTTGGTTTATCAAGCAATCCATTACCAGGTGGTGCCGTGCAGCCAATATCGCTGGAAGCTATTGATGAAATATCGGTTAATGTGAGTCCATTTGATGTACGCCAGGCTAATTTTACAGGCGCCGGAATTAACGCAACTACTAAAAAAGGTACCAATAAATTCAGGGGAAGCGTATATGGAAGTTTTAGAAATGAAAATTTATTAGGAAGAAAAGCGGTAGGACAAAAAGTACCTACAGTAACCGAATCTACCTCTAAAACAATTGGCGCTTTCGTTGGCGGCCCAATTATAAAAAATAAATTGTTCTTCTTTTTAAATGCCGAAAAAATTGATTTTGATGTGCCGGGTATAGTTTGGAAAGCCCGTCGTGGCGCTGCAACCAGCGATCCTAATGAATCAAGAACCCAGGCTACAGATTTGGATGCAGTAAGCAATTATTTAAAAACAACGTTTGGTTACGAAACCGGACCTTACGAAAACCTCGGTAACTTTTTTACTAAAAATAAAAAAATACTTGGCCGTTTAGATTGGATTATAAGCAATAAACATTCAGCATCTTTCCGCTACAGCTATTCTAAAACCGATGACGATCAGCTTTTAAATGGTACAAGTGCTCCTAACCCCAGAAGTTCAAGTAACAGATGGAGTACCAATAGCATGAGTTACGAAAATTCGAACTATGCCAATACCAATGTACTATCATCTTATGCTTTTGAGTTTAAAAGTAACTTTACCACCAGGTTATCAAACCAGTTTTTAGCTACTTATACTAAAGCAAATGATCCTAAAAGAAGTAGTAAATCCTCCGAATTCCCGTTTATTGATATATTATCAGGCGGCGATGCTTATATAAGTGCAGGTTACGAACTTTTTTCATATAAAAATGATGTACAAAATAATACCATCACCATTAATGATAATGTAACTTACAATGCAGGCAAACATACCATAACTGCCGGTTTAGGATACGAGAATATTTATGTAAAAAACCAGTTTATGAGGTATGGTACCAGTTATTACCGTTATGCCTCTGTTACTGATTTTCTTTCGAATGCACCACCAATTGCTTTTGGTTTAACTTATCCCTATACAGGCCAAAAGCCTTATGTTGAATTAAGTTTTGGACAGGCAAGTATATATGCACAAGATGAAATTAAATTTAACGACCGCTTTAAATTAACCATAGGTTTAAGAGCCGACAGGCCATTGTTCCAAAATAAATTAACTGGCAACCCCGGAATTACAGCCTTAACCTTTGCAGATTTAGGAGGTAACGCAATAAATTTAGATGTAAGCAAATGGCCTAAAGAAAGAACATACATTAGCCCACGTATTGGATTTAACTGGGATGTTTATGGAAATAAAAATATGATTATTCGTGGTGGTTTGGGTGTATTTACCGGAAGGTTTCCATTTGTATGGTTTACCAACCAGCCATCAAACAGTGGTGTAATACAAAATACAGTTGATGTAGTGAATGCTTCAGGCTTACCTACATACCTTTTCAACCCCAATCCTTATGCTTATTTAGGCAATTTCCCATCTACACCAGGTACGTCCTCTCCGGGTTCTATTGCCGTAGTAGATCCTAAGTTTAAAATGCCACAAGTATTAAGGGTAAGTGCAGCCGTTGATAAAAAGTTAGGTAAAGACTGGACTATTACTTTAGAAGGAATAGTTAATAAAGATATCAATGCGTTGATGCAATATAATGCCAACCAGAAAGCTCCAATTGGTACCACATTTGGTCCTGGTGGCCGTCCTTTATTTGGAAACAGTAGTGCTACCCGTAGAATTAACCCTTCTATTTCTGAAGCAATGGTATTATCAAATACAAGCCGTGGAGGTGCTGGTATCATCACAGCTCAAATTTCAAAACATTTCAGAAACAATTGGGATTTCTCATTTGCTTACACCCATACAGAATCGTTTGATGTAAGTGGTAACCCTGGTTCACAGGCATCAAGTGCATGGAGTAATATCCAAAGCGTAAGAGGTAATAATGATTTAGATTTAGCATACAGCGATTTTGGTACACCAAACCGTATTGTTGCGTATGCATCTTATAAAGTTGATTGGCTTAAATATTTAAGTACCACTTTCTCTTTAGTTTATATGGGCTATGAACAAAGCCGTTTCAGCTACAGGTACTCTAACGATTATAACCAGGATGGAATTTCAAGCGACCTGATTTATATTCCTAAAGATCCATCTGAAATTACATTTGTTACCAATGGTGCATTTACACCTGCACAACAAAGCGCTGCTTTCTTTGCTTATATTGATCAGGATAAATATTTAAGTTCTCATAAAGGCCAAACTGCTGAAAGAAACGGCGCTAAAATGCCATGGTTCAGCAATATCGATTTCAGGTTATTGCAAGATATACTTCCTTTAACCAAACACAGGAACTATAGTTTGCAATTAAGTATGGAAATTGAAAACTTTACCAACCTGCTTAACAGCAATTGGGGAGTTACCAAGCGGTTAGTTTATAACAATGGTGCTATTTTAGCTGTGGCTTCGGCTCCAACTACCACAACACCTGCTACTTACAGAATGAACCTAGTAAGCAGTGCTTTACCAACCAGTACTTTCACTAGTAATGTTACTGTAGGTAATACCTGGAAAATGAACCTTGGATTACGTCTTAACTTTTAAGATTTGATTATTACTATACAAACGGCTGTCTATCGACAGCCGTTTTTTTTGCATCAAATTATTGTACAGTTACCTTTGTCTTTGTTGTAGCACATTTCTGTAAATATTTAAAGTTTAAATACACTTAAACAACAAAATTGAACTGCATACATATATACACAGACGGCTCATCAAGAGGAAACCCCGGCCCCGGCGGATTTGGCGTTATCTTAATGTATAACAACCATCGAAAAGAAATTTCAAAAGGTTATCGCCTTACAACCAATAACCGTATGGAGCTAATGGCTGTTATAGCAGGGATACAAACCATTACAAAAAAAGAAATACCGGTTATAATTTATTCTGATAGTAAGTATGTGGTACGTGCCATTGAAGAAGGCTGGCTTATTAATTGGATGAAAACAAATTTTAAGGGAGGCAAAAAAAATAAAGACTTGTGGACTAAATATTATAATCTTGCACAAACCATGAACATTAAATTAAAATGGGTAAAAGGCCATGCAGATAACCCATTTAATAACCGCTGCGATGAACTGGCCACTGCTGCCGCAGATGGAAAAAACCTTATTGCTGATGAAGGTTATGAAGAAACGCAGGCACTACTTTAATTAAACTGATGAGACTGATAAAATAAAAACACCTGCAAAAAGCAGGTGTTTAAAAAAATATATTAACAACAACTATAAAGTTGCTTTTTTAGTATTAATTGCATAGTTCTGAACCAGATAATAAGTACCAAATAACACGCCGCTATAAACCAAATCGGCAATGAGGCTTGTTTTTAAGAATGGAATACCAGCCACCAATGTAGCAATATAGCCATTAAAATTTTGTGCATATAAATGATAAATAGGATTATCAAACACAAAAAAAGCAGAATTGCTAAGTAAAAAAAACAATAAAGAAGAACCAACTGAATATCCGGCAATTTTAAGAACCGATATCTTCTTCATGCTGAAAGCGATAACAGTTATTAATGCTAGAATACCATAGCCAACCAATTGCCCCCAGCCCCAAAAGCCCGGCGCAATATTAAATACTTCAAAAAGCACATCGCTAAGGAACATAGCCAACAAGGGCATTGCAAATGCCAGCCTCCTGTCTTTTATTACGGCTCCTGCAAAAACGGCCATACCAATTATTGGGCTAAAATTATGTGGATACATAAATACCCTCGACAAAGCAGCTACTACAATTAAAAGGGCTGCAATTAGTAATGTAAAAGAAGTTTGTTTATTCATTATCGTAAACTTTAGGGCAAAAATAAGAAATTGTAAGTAACCTTTTGCTGTGAATATTTATGTAATGCTACAATTCAGTATTTTATTTAACTTCACTGCCATTTTATATTAAACATCTGAATGAGGAAACTTCTATTATTAAGCATTTATGCTTTACTGTATTTTAATTTTAACCTGCAGGCACAATCCTGTTTTAATGTGGCTGCTGGTAACGATACCACTATTTCATGTTTACAATCTTGCTTGAATTTAAATGCAAGAATACCAGATTTACGAACAACTGAAACTTATAAGGTTATTTCAATCCCATACGCACCTTATTTATACAAAACACCTGGGGGAACAACAGATCCATTAGTAAATGATGATGACCATTTTTCTAATGCCTTTGCACTCCCATTTCCATTTTGTTTTTATGGCAATACGTATGGAAAACTTTGTGTAGGTTCAAATGGTGTGTTAACTTTTGATGTAACAAATGCCAATAAAATTGAAGGTTATTTTATGAGAGCAGGAGATTCAATTTGGTTTAATGGCGGTAACCCTGATGAACAAAATACGTTTTATCCTCCACCAGCAAGTATTTTTTTAGGCTATTATGATATGAACCCTGCTACTTCACCCCCCGAAAGTAAAATAGAATGGAGGGTTGAAGGTTCTGCTCCATGCAGGAGATTTGTTGTTTCTTTCTATCATATAGGATTTTTCGAAAATGGAATATGCCCTAACAACAATCCTCAAAATTTGTGTACCATGCAGGCTGTTTTATATGAGGGATCAGGAATAATTGATGTTTTTTATGAAAACAAACCGACTTGTGCAGGTTCAAGTCATGGAGCATATACTATTGCCGGAGTACAAAACTTTACAAGGAACGAAGCAGTATGTCCACCTGGAAAAAACGGAACAATTTGGACTGCAATAAATGAAGGTTACAGATATGTTCCAAGCGGCCCAACCTCATTGCTGGATAGTGTATCACTATTTAAAAACGGCGCCTGGATGGCAACAGGAACTACAAGCCCGTTGGGTAATGGAGAGTTGCAAGCAACTTTTACTAACATTTGCCAGACCGAGGATAGTATGAGTTATGTAGTTAGGGCTTTTTACCGCCAATGCGATAATCCTGCTGTTGAAACAGAAGGATCGGATACCATTATTGTTTATAAAACATTAAATCCTATTGCTACTAACATAATACCTGCTTCCTGCCCTTCGTCGGGCACAGGGCAAATTAGTGTTACTTCACCAGTTGGCGCTAATATTGAATATTCGGCCGATGGTACAACCTGGCAAACCTCCCCTGTATTTAATTTACCGGCAGGAACCTATACTATCCTGGCAAGGGTAATTGGTTCAACCTGTACTGGCGATACTACAGTTATCATTACATCTCCAGCAGCTTTTTTTGCAAATGCCATTAAAAAAGATCTAATCTGTAATGGCCAAAATACTGGTGAAGTTAGCTTTAACCCAACAGGCCCGCTAGCACCTTTTGAATTTTCATCTGATGCCGGGGTTACTTACCAAACAAGCGGTACATTTAGCAATCTTGCTGCCAACACTTATACATTTAGAATTAAAAATGGTAACGGCTGTACAAAGGATACTACTATTATCATTACACAACCATCTTTACTTATTGCCAATTCTAATACTTCACAGGCAAGTTGCGCCAACACAGATGGCAGTATCAGCATTAATGCAACCGGCGGTACTCCTTTATACAACTACTCAATTGATAATGGTGTTACTTATCAACCCGGAAATATTTTTTCTGTTGCTGTAGGTAATTATCCAGCCATAAAAATTAAAGATGCCAACGGTTGCATTGCAAACAGCAATGCCATTGTAACCTTAAACGATACAATGCGATTGGAATTAGGCGCCGATAGCACTATTTGTGCTGGCAGCAACATAACCTTGCAGCCACAAACAAACCCTGGCACCGATGTATTTAAATGGAGCCCTGCCGCTACTTTAAATACCGATACTATTAAAAACCCTATTGCTACACCTGTTGATACAATTAAATATTACCTTATTGCCCAATGGGGTATTTGCCAGCGTACCGATTCTGTTGTACTAAATGTATTAAAAAAGCCGGTGGCAAATGCAGGCAGCGATACCATCATCTGCTATAAAACAAATGCAACTTTAAAGGGTACGGCAACAAATTTATCAGGAGGAGTAGATTACAATTGGACGCCGGCTGCTACACTTGCATCACCTAATATGCCAACAACATTGGCAACACCCGATACTACACAACAATATTATCTTACCATAACAGATAAATATGGTTGTAATTTTTCGGTAACCGATAGTGTGTGGGTAATAATGCAAGCACCGGTAAATGCATTTGCAGGCAATGATACTAATGCTATTAAAGGCAGGCCACACCAGCTTATGGCTACCGGTGGTACAAATTATTTATGGAGTCCTGCCGGGCCTTTAAACAATCCGTTTATACAAAATCCTTTGGCAACTTTATATAACGATACCTACTTTTCCGTTTTAGTAACCGATGCTATTGGCTGCATCGCATCTGATGATGTATTTATAAAAGTATATGAAGGCCCCATGTATTACCTGCCCAATTCATTTACACCTAATGGCGATGGCCTCAATGATATTTTCAGGCCCATACCAGTAGGTATCAGAAGTACTGATTATTTCCGTGTTTTTAACCGCTTTGGAACATTGATGTATGAAACCAGGCAATGGATGCAGGGTTGGGATGGAACCTTAAAAGGTAAACCAGCCAATAGCGGCACCTATGTTTGGATGATAAAAGGTATTGATAAAAACGGGGCTGTTATTGAAATGAAAGGAACAGTGATACTTTTAAGATAATGTAATGATACCTGTAAATAATTATACTATCCACAACACGTTAATAAAAGGCTGTTAATAGTAAAACAGGTTTTTTTAAAAAATTGTTAAGTTTGTATATGAACTTGATCGAAAAAAAATCCATCCGTATCGCTATTCTTGATTTATATGAAGGTTTTGCTAATCAGGGTATGCGTTGTATCAGAGAAATCCTTAACCAGTTTGGCGAAGTAAATCATCTTGATTTAAGTTGGGATGAATTTGATGTACGCTTAAAAAATGAAGTACCCGATCTTGGTTATGATATCTATATCTCAAGTGGTGGGCCAGGCAGTCCATTAGAAAGTGAAGGCAGCGAATGGGAAAAAGCATATTTTGGCTGGCTAAGTAAAATTGAAAAATGGAACAACAACCCGGCACATGTTCAAAAAAAACACGTTTTATTTATCTGTCATTCATTTCAACTGGTATGCAGGCATTATGATATAGCCAATGTAAATAAAAGAAAAAGCACTTCATTTGGTATTTTTCCAATGCACTTATTAAGTGATGGAAGAGATGAAATTATCTTTAACGGGTTAAAGGATCCGTTTTATGCTGTTGACAGCAGAGATTACCAGGTAACCGAACCCAATCACAATAAGTTACAACAAATGGGCGCATCAATTTTAGCTATAGAAAAAAACAGGCCGCATGTACCTTATGAAAGAGCCATTATGGCCATCCGTTTTAATGAGAATATGATTGGTACACAATTTCATCCCGAAGCCGATGCCATTGGTATGAGCCTTCACTTGCAAACTGAAGATAGAAAAAAGACAGTCATTGAAAATCATGGCGAAGCAAAATGGCAATCTATGATTGACCAATTAAATGATCCCGAAAAAATAATGTGGACCTACACCCATATACTTCCCAATTTTTTAATGAATGCTGTAGAAGCCCAACAGCCTGTTGAAGTGTAGGTGTTGTTTATTTTTTTTCTGATTACATTTTTTTGCACTCAATAATTGTGAAACACTTTTACATTTGTTTGTGTATGTCAATACCTGTTTTTTGAAGTATAAAAATGAAATTTTATCATTATATTTATTAAACACAAATAAATAAGCTAAAAAATCCTCCTGTTATGATAAAAGAAATAAGAGAAAAATTCAACGCAGCGTTTACCAAAGAAAAATATGATGCATACATGCAAAAGATTGAAGCGCTGCATCCGGGTTCGCTTGATTTTAGAAATGCCGAAACGCCTGTTTTTGTACCCGCCGATTTTACAAAAAATATGCTTGATGCCTGCGAAGATATTATTGATGTAATTGTTGACCCCCAATTTAATAAGATAACAGAAAGAGGCATACCGGATAATGTAAAAGTGCCCGGAGAAACTAATCATCCCGAATTTTTAGTTTTTGATTTTGGTGTTTGCGAAAATAGCGAAGCTGGTCTTGAACCGCAGTTGATTGAAATGCAGGGTTTCCCCACACTTTTTGCTTTCCAGGTGTTTCATTCCGAGTTAACGGCTGCCTATGCTAACCTGCCGGCAAATTTTTCGGCTTACCTTAATGGTTACAATAAGGAAAGTTACACACAGTTACTGAAAGAAATTATAGTGGGCGATATGGATCCGGAAAATGTAATACTGCTTGAAATTTTTCCGGAGCAACAAAAGACCAGGATAGATTTTTATTGTACAGAACAATTGCTTGGTATTAAAACGGTTTGCCTTACCAAACTAATAGCCGAAGGCAATAAGTTGTATTATATGAATAATGGCATTAAAACACCTGTAAAAAGAATTTATAACCGTGTAATTTTTGATGACCTGCAAAAACAGGAAGGATTGGGAAATGTGATTGACCTTACCAAACCTTATGATGTGGAATGGGTTCCGCATCCAAACTGGTTTTACCGCATAAGTAAATTCACACTACCGTATATTATAAACCCACATGTGCCACAAACATATTTTTTAAATGAACTAAAACAAATGCCTGGCGATTTAGAAAATTATGTTTTAAAACCTTTATTTTCTTTTGCAGGTATGGGTGTAGTTATTGATGTTACACAAGCAGATATAGATGCAGTAAAAGATCCTGAAAACTGGATATTACAAAAGAAAGTAAAATATGCTGATGTAATAAAAACCCCTGATGGAAATGCAAAAGCTGAAATACGCCTGTTCTTTTTTTGGAAAAAAGGCTGGCTCCGGCCAAAGGCGGTTCATAACCTTGCCCGGTTAAGCAAAGGCAAAATGATTGGCACCCGATATAATAAAAACAAAGAATGGGTTGGTGGCTCTGTAGCCTTTTTTGAAAAGGGTTGATGAGTGAATTAATTAAATTTTAAAAAACAAATAAAACTTAGATGAAAAACGGGCTATCGAGATTTGATCATTTCTTAAATCAATTGGAAACATTACTGGCAAAAGCCGCCAAACAAAAAAATCCTGCATTATGGCTATACCAGAATAATGCCCGCACGCCTTTATTTATGCTTGAAGGATTAGCCAAAATGTATAGCGGTATTCATAATAAGAAAAAATTTGAAAAAATTAAAACCCATTTTAAATTACTGGAAGATACCATTGGCGCCATTGATTATTATGATGCTTTTGCAAAAGAGTTTGCTGCCAATAAAAAAATATCAAAAACAATAACCACATATTTACAGGCACAAAGCAGGGAAAAAATACAAAGCCTGAATGAAATACTGATAGAAAAAAAATGGTTGGGTGATGATAACAACCGTATAAGAAAAACAAGAAAAAAACTTAGTAAAGCCAACTGGCAGGATGAAAAAGAAGAAATTAAAAGCATACAGGCATTTTACATCAAAGCCATTAATAAAATACTCGAATTCATTAATGAAAAAAAATTCAGGTTTACGGATGTTGAAAACGATGTACATGAATTTAGAAGAAAGCTTCGCTGGCTTAGCATTTATCCGCAAGCCTTGCTGGGTTGCATACAGTTAAGTAAATCAAAAAAAGCTACGCCAAAATTCCTTTCTAAATATCTTACCAAAGAAATAACGGGTTCCAGGTATAATATAATGCCCGATGCCGGCACACAAAATTTCTTTTTATTATTTGATAAAAATCGTTTTTATGCGCTAAGCTGGATGATTGCAGAACTGGGCAATTTAAAAGATAACGGCCTTAGAGCAGAAGTAATTAAAGAAGCACTATTACAAACATCTGAAAAAGATGAAAAAACAGCCCTCACCAAAGCATATAAAATTGCTGGTCCCACACAAATTACCATACAGCAGGTATTAGATAGGGCCGAAGACCTTTGCAAAACCTACTTCAAGGAAAAAAACCTGGAATCAGTAATAAACGGCATTGCAGTAATAAAATAATAATCATCTATTTTCTTAAAATTACTTTGTACAATCAAAAATAGTTTTATTTTTGTTTTTTAGACTTATCTAATTTTTATTTTAGTACAATGAATATTAAATTATTAGTTTTACCTATACTTTTATTTTATGGCAGCAGTTATGCTCAAAGTAATAAGATAGATACCGACAGGCCCGACCAAAGTGAAAGCGTTAATACTGTTCCAAAAAATTGGATACAGTTTGAATTGGGTTTTTTAAAACAATCTGATAAACACCTTAAGCATCAAAAGGAAATTATGTTTCAGCACCCTGCGTTGCTCACTAAATACGGACTTACAAAAAATTTTGAACTGCGGTTAATTACAACTTATGGAACAGATAAGCAAAAAGATAGCAATACTGTTAGTAATAGAAAAACCGGTTTACAAAGTGTACAGGTTGGTGGTAAGCTTAATTTTTTAAAAGAAAAAGGATTGAGGCCTAAAACTTCTTTGATAGCACATTACGACCTAAGAAGGCTTCAAACTCCTTACTCTGATACAATAGATGGAGCCAATTTTAGGTTTACCATGCAACATACACTATCCCCAATAATATCCCTGAGCTATAACCTTGGTATGGAATGGGAAAGGTTTGGCAAACCTCCAGCCTATATTTACACTTTTACCCCAGGTATTGATATAAGTGAAAAATGGTATAGCTATGTTGAACTATTTGGTGCAATATGTAAAAATGAAAAACCCGATCACAATGTTGCAGCCGGGCTTGCATGGCTTGTTATGCCAGATTTAAAATTAGATATTTCGGCAGGCAAAGGTATCAGCAAAGCGGCTCCAGACTGGTACATGGCTGTTGGCGGTTCATTCAGGTTTAAAATAAAAAAATGATTCAGTTATATTTTATTCAACAAGTTTTTTTACGGTATCAAACATCTCTTTGCCTTCAATATTGATGGCTACTATCTTTCCTTTCCTGTCTAATAAAAAATTAGTTGGTAACTGATCAACAAAATAACTTTCCGCCACTTTCGATTTCCAGCCATCAGTATCAATCACCAAAGAATATGTTAGCTTATCTTTTTTTATTGCTTTCAGCCAGGCTTCTTTTTTTACATCAAGCGACACGGCATAAACTTCAAAGCCATTTTTGCCATATTTTTTATACAACTTTTGTACAAATGGATTGGCTGCTCTGCAAGGGGCACACCAGCTTGCCCAAAAATCCACCAGCACTACTTTTTCTGCCAGTGAAGAAAGTTTTATCATATTACCATCAGTGCCAGGCAACGATATTTCTGGTACTGTGTCTCCTAACTTTAGTTGCGCACTACTTGTAGCAGCAACCAACAAAACAATCATGAATAAAAATACTTTTTTCATTTACAACAATCTTTCTTTTTAAATAATGATAAGATGAACAAGAATATTTTTTTAATCAACTGCATCTTTTATAATATCCCAAACTGCTACTGGCCACTAATAACAGCAGCCAGTACAGCCCGGTATTTTTTTAACTATACAATTTATTTTATTTTAAACCTTAAACCTGCATAAATCATTCTTCCACTTAAAGGCCCCCAAATTAATGATGCATCAAAATACTGGCTGAAAGGTTGGGCAGCAGCTACGATTGCATCCTTTTGAAAATAATTGGTAACATTTTCAGCTCCTACATATATATCTAATTCATGCCTTTTTCCAAATGTTTTAGAAACCTGTGTATTCATTAACACATAATCGGGCGAATAGTTTGCTAATTGATAAGCAGGAATGTTGGCCACTGTGTTAGGTATTCTTTTCTTACCATTATATGTTACTGTATAATCAAATTTAAAACCTTTTATTTCATAAGCAAGATTTACAAACGCCCTGTTTTTTGAAATGAGTTGTCGTTCCATTAGTTTATTATCAAGTGTACTCCTTACATCAAAATACCTGTATGCTAACCGAACCTCAAATTTCTTAACTGGTTCCACAGTTAATTCGCCTTGCAAACTGTTAGAAAAAGATTTGCCGTTTAAATTATAGAAACTAACGGTTCTGGCATTTTCAAGGTCAACAACTACCTGGTTACTGAAGTCGTTTCTAAAAAAATCTATAACCAACAAAGCTTCATTATTAAAAAGCCTGAATTTCTGATCAATACTGATTCCTTTATTCCAGGCCACTTCGGGGTTTAAGCCATAAGCTTTCCCCATGCCTGAAGCAATTATATTTACCTGGCGGGCACTTACAAAAACACTGCTGTTTTCTGCAAAAATATTTGCTGTACGCTGCCCCCTGCCAATACTTCCCCTAATGATTGTTCCTTTTACAGGTTCGTATCGGAGGTTTAAACGTGGTGTTATAAAAAAACCAAAAAGGCTGTTATTATCTGCCCGTAATCCTACTATTGCACTAAACTTAGTGTTGGGTGTAAATGTGTATTCACCAAAAGCACCCGGTACAATCTCTGTTCTTTTATATGTAGTAGCTTTAAAATCTTCATCATAATTATCATAAAGAAAACTAAGCCCTGCTCTAAACTTATGAATGGTTGTTTTAATAATTGACTGGTAGATTAAGTTACTATAAAATGTTTTTTGTTTTCCGGTATAGGTAGTTAGTCCAAAATAAGAATCCTGTTTATGACTAATTGCTGCAATTTGCAAACCAATGCTTTTATATTTTTTTTCGGGAAACAAATAACCAATTTTGGCAAAAGCTTCATATCGGTTGATATTAATACCCACTCCATAAAGGTTGGTAGTATTTTTATCTTTGTCAGGATCAAAATTTACTTCCCCACTTGTTCGCCTGTCATTTAAAATCTTTATTCCAAATTGAGCCATTACGCCTTTGCTGTTATCAAATTTATAACGGTTCACCATACTGAAAGTATTACCTGTTGGCTGATCTCTAAAACCATCTTTATTAAAATCTATCTTATTATTTGTAAGAAAATTATCGTGCAGTAATAATCCTACCGACAATTTTGTATTTATTTTTTGTGAAAGATTTAAATTCAAATCTGTTTTACCCATTTCATTAACATATAGGTTTGCCAATAGCTTTTCACTGTTCTCAGGCTTTTTTAGTTCTACATTTATTTGTCCAGCAATGCTTTCATACCCATTGGCAACAGAGCCTACTCCCTTCGTTAACTCAATGGATTCTATCCACGGGCCGGCAATAGAATTTAACCCCAACGGTGTAGCAAGTCCTCTGGGCCCCGGTAAATTTTCTACTGTAAGTTGTGTATAATTTCCACTAAGGCCTAAAAGTTGAATTTGTTTTGACCCTGTAACCGCATCATTATATGATACATCAATAGATGGATTGGTTTCAAAACTTTCACTTAAATTACAACAAGCAGCTTTCACAAGTTCGGCGCCAGTCATATTCATTGTGCGTATGGTAGTAAGGTTATTACTATATACCGATCGTTTTCTGGATGCCACTACAACTTCTTTTAATTCGTTTTTTGATGCCAGTACAATTTTCAGTTCTTCATGTGAATTTATCTTTATGGTGTCGGCTTTGTATCCTGCAAAGCTTACAACAAGTTGCTTACTTAATTCATCAGGCTTTACACTGAATATTCCGTTATTATCCGTTTGCACACCAATGTTTGTTCCTAACCAAAAAACACTTGCGTTTTGAAGTGGTTTAAAATTGCCTTTATTATCTTCTTCTAAAACCATTCCTTTGATATAATTGGCCGGCACTTCCATACCAGCGTTACTTATTTTTTTAAAAGAAGAATCAACTGCGGCATTCACCTTATTTAATTCATCGTCGCTTGCAGGTGATATATGTATAGATTGATTTTTAGGATCCCGGTAATGACAACATTGTGGCAAAGCATTGTACACAGCGTTTTTTGCTTTACGGTTTTCAAGGTCGTGGCCTGCTGCAACAATTCTGTTCTGTATTTTTTCTAACGATATTTTTGCAGGGTTATAAAGTAACGATAGTTGTTTGGTATTAACATTCCATACGGCATTTTTTACCGCTTTTACCTTAACAGCCTCTTCTATTCTTTCTTTGCATTGTTCGCAAGCACCATATACCTTAAATGTAATGGCAGTATATGCATTAGCATTTTCTGCAGATTGCGAATTTGATGCATTGCTCCATATTAGCAGCAAAAACATCAGTATATATTTTATTTTATTCACAATATTTAATTTTTTGTTTACAACATTAAGCACATCCATATTTGTGATACCGTTGCCCGTTATAAGCAACAGTATCACTAAATATTTCCTACGGAATTTATTTTGTTAAAGAGAAACTCATTTCACACCAGAACAATCTGGTTGATTTTTTTGCATAATCAAAAGCCGTAGGCTAATGTATATACAGATTAAACGCTGCATAAACATTCACTTCAACATTATTGTTTATTCTCTTCGTGGCTGTCTTGCTTTTGTTTCAAATTCATTCCGCAAACAGGGCATTTACCCGGCTTGTCGTAAGTTTTATCTTTTTCGCATTTCATCGGACAAGCATAAGCTACCGCAGTTGGTTCACTTGTTTCGGCTTTGCGATCGTATTTACAACAGCCATGCAAATTATCGTAAGCGGTTTGTACGGCTGTAAAGTCCTGTGTATCGTAACCGCTGTTAGCAATAGATTGCTGTATTTTATCTGAAGTAGTTTTATTAACGGCGTAAGTAACTTTAAGCTCTTTGGTATCTTCATTCCAATCGGCTTTTTTTGCACCGGCCTTTTTTGCAGCCTTTTCAATGGTTGATTTACACATACCGCAATTTCCCCAAACCTTGATGGTGTCTGTTTTTGTGGTTTGTGCCTCTGTAGTATTGATAGAGAATATGCTGAATATAATTGCAGCAAATAATGATAATGTTTTCATTTTAATAAATTTTAATTTTGAATAAATTTTAATGATTGAACCAAATTAATTATTTGGCCAGTGGCAGTTGAACTAATTTATTCTAAATTCTGAAAACACAATTCAATATACAGGCAGAAGGCGCTGCATAATCAGGAGGAGCATTATTTTTAGGAGTAATTAATACAAAATTCTCCGGAGCTTGCCAATCGTAAATAATATGATTATTAAGAACTGCAGTTTGGTTAGTAGAAAAATTTATTTCATTAACAACAGTTTTATGAAAATCGTTGAGCTTATAAAATTTATATTCATCATGGCAACATCCGGTTTTCTTTTCCTTCATGCCGCATTTACCACATTTATCATTTGCAGAACCATATAAATCCATACCGGCCTTTTTGCCCATACAATAATGCAGTTCCATAGCCACTCCCGAGGAAATAGCCATATATAATACTGCCAGTATGCCTAAATATATTTTTTTCATCTGTTTTGCAAATGTACATCAGATTATTTTATATATACCATGATTGAATTAAAAAACCAATTTTTAACATGTGTGAAATACCCGGCCGGGTATAAAAAATAACTAATTAACAAACCCCCATTGCACGCCAAACCTAAAAATAAAACCCTGGGTAGGATAATGTGGCGCTGCAAAATTGTTGTTGGTAAAACCAAAGCCATTAGATAAGTTAACAGTGTTAAGGTTTTCAGCACGTAAGTATGCAGTAAACGATTTAATTCTAAAATGTACAAAAGCGCTTATATCGGGCAGGTTCTTTAGTTTAAAAGTATCCTGCGGCATAAACTGCCCCATCAAAGGCGAATAATTATAAGCTTCATAAGCAGTATAGTACCTGGCTTCAATACCAGCGCTTAAATTTAGGTTCTTAAAAAATACACCTTCGTATGCTAACCGGTTACGGGTAAACAACAATGGCACTTTAATGGGAGCGCTGCCATCGGTTTGCTGAAAAGTTAAATCAGTATATAAATTCCAGTATTTAGAAATTCTTATTTTTTTTGATGCAGATAACTGCAACAAGTTAATTACTTTACTGCTTATTGCTGTATGATAATAATCAGTAAAATAAGCCAGGTTTGTGATGATATGATTTTTAAAACTGAGGTTTATAAAGCGATTGCTTATTTGAGCGCCAAACGAAATGATATTCTCCTTTTTACTGATACCGGCATTATTAAAATTAAAATTAGATGCATTATCGAAAATAAACGATGGCGACCTGTTTACATTTTTAAAAAACAATCCTATATCGCCCAGTTTATTATTTAAATGCCTGGCAATGGTTGCATAAGCGCTGTAATCGCCACTATTAAGTCCTGTAACATAAAACTCCCCTTTTGCCAGCACATCCCATAACTTATTACGGGTTTTATTCCGGTATTCGCCATGTATGATGAAGTTGTAAAAATTTCTTGTTCCGTTTTTCAACACTCCTTTTATATTTTCAAGTTTTACACCTGCAGATATAAACTGGCCAGAGTTTTTAGTATCGGGAAACTGAAATAAAGTAAAATCATTACTCATCACCGACCATTTTTCACGAACAAAAAAACTATCCGTTCCAATCTTTACAATCGTATCATACCAGTTTTTATAAATTGCCGAATCGGCCATATTATCTTTATACAGGTAATTAAATGTGCTATAGGTAAAGCTATGCTGGGCACGCAGTTTTGGATAAAACAGGTATTCAGTAGTAGAATCGTTTATAGCAATTGAATCCTTTTTTCCTATATCATACGTTTGCCTGATAAAAATTGTAAAATCTTTATAAATATTTCCGGTAGAAACACTCGATTGAAATGGATTGGGTTCGTAAAGGCTGGCATTACCCAGGTTTACCGGTACCGAAAAACGTTTTTTTAAATTTGGATCTTGTAAAGATGAGTCTGCAACAATGCCTCCGTTTTCTGATGCTTTGATGGTATTGCCCAATAAAATAAGATAGGCTGCATATCTTTTTCGTTTTCCCTGGTAATTACCAAACAAACGATAACTTTTATGATTGGTATTTTGCGTTACAAAAAAACCTGGTGCGCTAATCAGCCTATAATCAAATCCAAAACCAATATTTGGGCGGGGGTTTTGTGTATGAAATGCTTTTATCATTTGCTCTTTGCCCGATGCAAGCTGATAACAAAGTTGCGAAAAAGGTTTATTGGTTTTATAAAATTTTGATTCTTCTAATTTATAACGATAAATATCAAATGCATGAAAACCTGCATCCCATCCGGGTTTGGTATTGGGTTGATAAATTAATGGATATGCTGCTGCTCCATTATTACCAAGGTATTGGTATGTTGAGGGAACAGAAAAATATTTATCAAAATCGTTGATGCTGGAATCGAATGGTATGCTTCGGATAGAATCGAGATACTTGTAATAAATACCTATTGAATCTTTTTTATCATCCCTGTGTTCAAAACTAATGGTGTCTGATTTGTTTCCGGTATTTCCAATACCTTTAACTCTATCGCCAATTTTATTAAATAATTCTGTTTGTTGGGCAATGGTAGCCTTAAAACAAAAAACAAATAGTATCAGCGTAACAATTGGCTTCATGGGTGCCATTAAAGTTGTGCAATCATTTCGCAAAACAGCGCTTTAAAATTAGGCTCTGCATCTTTTGCAGCCTGCAAAACTTCTTCATGGGTAATAGTATTTTCTTCTTCACGTATACCAACATCGGTTATTACACTCATGGCAAAAACCGGTAATCCCATGTGTACTGCCGTTATTACTTCCTGTACCGTACTCATGCCAACAGCATCGCCCCCTATGGTAAGTATCATCTTGTACTCAGCCCTGGTTTCAAACGTAGGGCCGGTAACTGCTACATAAACACCTTCACGTACTTTAATATTTTTATCGGCTGCAATTTTTTTCATCCTGGCAATAAGATTTTTTTTGTATGGTTCACTCATATCCGGAAACCTGGGCCCAAGTTCTTTATAATTTTTACCAATCAACGGATTGGGTGCCAACTGGCTGATATGATCTGTAATGATCATCAAATCGCCTACTTTAAAAGCCGGGTTAACGCCACCTGCAGCATTGCTAATCAATAATGTTTCAATTCCTAAAAATTTTAAAACCCTTATTGGAAAAACTGTTTGTTCAGATGAATATCCTTCATACAAATGAAAACGGCCGGCCATGGCTACAATTTTTTTTCCGCCCAGCTCACCAAAAATAAGTTTACCACTATGGCCTTCCACCGTACTAACCGGAAAATGTGGAATATCACCATAGGGTATCTCCTTTTCTATCTTTATCTCATTTACAAAACTTCCCAGGCCGCTACCCAGCACAATACCTACTGCAGGTTTATGGCTGTATAACGTTTTAATAAAATTAACCGCTTCTGTAATTTTCAACATCATAAACTATTATTTTAAAGTGCCAAAGGTAAGATAAGATACGTTAAGGGAATGTTCAGAATTTATAATGGATTTATTTTAAAAACCTGTAATTATTAAAATTAATTACGTAAACCTAACTTAATGCGGTCAATTTAAAACTCCAATCAGATTGCTTATCTTCGCCAAAATATTTTCAATATGAATCTTCACGAATACCAGGCTAAAGAATTACTAAAAAAATATAATGTTCCTGTTCAGGAAGGCATTCCCTGCAGTACTCCCGGCGAAGCCGAACAAGCATATAAACAGATACACACCCAGTATGGTAGCAAGTTTGCCGTAGTAAAAGCACAAATACATGCAGGCGGACGTGGAAAGGGGAAAATTAAAGGGACTGAGCAACATGGCGTAGCGGTTGGTAAAACGGCTGAAGATGTAATGCAGATTGCACAAAATATTTTAGGCGGAACACTAGTTACCATACAAACCGGAGAAACCGGTAAATTAGTTAGTAAAGTTTTGGTGGCACAAGATGTATATTATGATGGGCCTAACCCAATAAAAGAATTTTACCTGTCAATTTTATTAGACAGAAGTAAAGGCCAAAATGTAATTATGTACAGTACCGAAGGTGGAATGAATATTGAAGATGTGGCGCACGATACTCCCGAAAAAATATTTAAGGAATGGGTTTATCCGGCTGGTAACCTGGAACCCTTCCAGGCAAGAAAAATTGCGTTTAACTTAGGATTAAGTGGCGTAGCTTTTAAAAACTGTGTGAAATTTGTAACCAATTTATACAATGCTTATGTAGGTTGCGATTGTGGCATGCTTGAAATTAATCCATTATTTAAAACCAGCGATGATAAAATTATTGCGGTTGATTGTAAGATGAACATTGATGACAATGCACTGATGCGCCACCAGGATATAGCTTCTTTAAGAGACCTTACAGAAGAAGACCCAACAGAAGTGGAAGCAGGGCATTACAATTTAAATTTTGTAAAACTTGATGGAAATGTTGGTTGTATGGTAAATGGCGCCGGGTTGGCAATGGCCACTATGGATATGATAAAATTAAGCGGTGGCGAACCTGCTAATTTCCTTGATGTGGGCGGAACTGCCAATGCACAAACTGTGGAAGCCGGTTTTCGTATTATTTTAAAAGACCCGAAAGTGAAAGCCATTCTTATAAATATTTTTGGCGGTATTGTACGTTGCGACAGGGTTGCACAAGGTGTTATTGATGCTTATCAATCTATTGGTAATATCAATATCCCCATCATAGTAAGATTGCAGGGCACTAATGCAGATGTTGCCAAAAAACTGATTGATGATAGCGGATTGAAAGTGCAAAGCGCCATCTTATTAAGCGAAGCAGCAACATTGGTGAACAAAGCGGTTGCATAAAGCTATGCTTCTAAATATAATAAAAGTAATCCCATCTTATTGATGGGATTTTTTATTTAAATACTTTAATTTGGCAGGTATAATATAAAAAAATGCTTGAGCCAAACTTCTCCCCTTTTCCAGAATTAGAAACTACCCGTTTATTATTACGTTGTGTTGAAATAACAGATGCTGCAAAAGTATTTGAATTAAGAAGTATGGATAAAACCATGCAATATATTGACCGGGAAAAATTAGTTTCTATTGATGAAGCCGAAGTATTGATAAAAAAAATATTAGAAACCCTGGAAAACAAAGAAGGTATTAATTGGTGCATTGCTTTTAAAGAAGAACCACAAAATTTAATTGGCACCATTGGTTTTTGGCGATTGATAAAACAACATTTCCGTGCCGAAGTAGGATACATGCTTCATCCAAATTATTGGAAAAAAGGAATTATGAAAGAAGCCATAAAGGCAATCATTGAATATGGTTTTAACAAAATGAACATTCATAGTATTGAAGCACATATAAACCCTGAAAACATAGCATCATCAACACTTTTAGAGTCAACTGGATTTATACGGGAAGCATATTTTAAGGAAGATTTTTATTGTAAAGGTGAATTTCAGGATACAGCTATTTACTCGCTACTCAATAAAAAATAATAATGTAGTTGGCTAAAATTAAGATGGCAGCAGTTACTTTTTTGAAGTTGATGAAATGAATAAACGAACCGTGGCATAGTTGTATGCTGTTTATTGCTGGATAAACTTTTGAAAAAATTAAGTTAACACTTGAGTGTTATCATAAAAACCTTTCGCTGCAACTGAAGCAAATACACTACCGAGCTATTTCATTACTTTACCTGTCATTGTTGAAGTGTCTAGAATGCGTTGTTTATTTAAGTATCAAAAATTTCAACTCTTTTACTGTTACTCAATTGCACAAAACTGCCATGTTAGTTATTCAGGTTTTAATTATCATCACTTTAACTTTCTATTTTCATTTCTTAGTTTGATAAACGGAATAGTATTAGATTGGGATTAACCTCGTCAACAATTGCCGTTTCATTAAAGTTGAATTGTTGAAGAAGTTTAGTTGAACTTTGATTGTCTTTATGTGTAAAAGCGTCAATTGTTATAAGTCCAAGTGTTTTAAAAGTAAATTGAATGACTTTTTTTAATGCTTCCTTCATAATTCCCTGCCCTTGATAATTGGGTAAAAGCTCATAACCAATTTCACACTTTTTAAGTTCATCTGAAAAATCAAAAAGGCAAATTGTTCCGATAAGTATCTTTTTATCTGTATGAGTTATTGCCCAATAAAAACCTCCATTATTTTTGAAGTTTTCATTTACTTTTCTAATGAAGCTTAATGCTTCTTCTACTTTCTCGGTAGGTTTACGGTCAAGAAACTTATTTACTAATGCGTTAGACCGAAGTGAAAATATTTCCTGCACATCGCTTTCTAATGGTTGCCTGAGTGTTAATCGTTCAGTGGTTAGTATTGGAAAAGTTGATAAAATTTTATTTAGCATTTTTATTTCTTGCTTTAATTTTTTTGTTGTCTTGCCTGGCAGTAATCGTTTAAATGTTCACTATTTTCCTGTTACCTGGTTAATGGGTACATTTAAACTGATGGCAAAAAGTCATACAAAGGCAGGTATTATTTATAGGCTTTACAAGTACAAACAGTAGCAATAATGATGTTGCCAATATTTAATTTCAAAGGTTTTATATAAAATAATTATCGTTCGGAAATCTCTTTTAACTTGTCTAGTGCTTTTGGATAATTGCTGTTGAAATAATCTAAATATTCGTCAACGGTGTCCAATTCTACTGTTACAGTTGTTATGCCGTTGTTTTCTATATAAGTATAATTTTCATGACCGCCTGCCCATTTTTCAACTTGTTCGCCTGTTGTAATTTCATTCTCCCCGTCCAAAAAACCATAATGAAGTATGGAAATAAATTTAGCAGGTTGGTGCTCTTCTATTTTAGATACCATTCCTCCTTTTTTCCCTTTTTCATCCACGCCTACAAAATGAATTTTGTTTCCTTTTTCCCAACTTCCTTCGTAGGTGGATGTAGGATTAAAAGCCGATGTCCAATATTCATAAGTACTCTTGTTTTTTAACCCCAGCATCGTTTCATATACTTTTTGTGCTGATGCATTTATCGCTATGCTAAATTGTATTTTTTTCATTTTTTTATTTTTTAAATATCAAATTTAAAAATATTTTTTGTTAGCAGTATGTCCTTTTAAATTCATCATCAATGTGTACAGTTTGTAACCTGTGTTGTAAATTGAAACTCTACTAGTTAGCAATATATAAATAGGGTTAAGGAATAAAGTTTTGTAGATAATACTGAAAACTGAAAGTGTTGAATTTTTAATACCCAATCTGCATTACATAAATATTAATTTTGGTTGTTTTGTGTTATATGCGCTACTTATGCTTTTACACAACTTCAAAATATATTTATTTTTTCTGCCGCTGTAGGTTACTGGTTACATTAATGTTGAAGACTAAAATACATACATTAGCAAGGAAATTTAAATCAAATCTTACCAGATACAATCACTTTTGTAGGTGCAGGCATTTCAACACCTGCATCTTCTAACGATACGGCAAATGCCTGTACCCTGCCAAAGCTTTTCATTTTTTGTATATGTACTTTTTTCCCGTCAACTTCAAAATCCATTTTAATCATACCTCCACTAACAGGTACTCCATCTACTATTCCCCAAAACTGGTATTGCTTGCCTTTTGGCGCTGTAGGTAAATCAGTTGGATCTAAATAAACATCACCTGTGTTTTTCATCCAGTATATCCTGGCTGCAGCATCTGCTACATCTGGCATGGCATTTAGCGAAACGGGCTGTGCATTCTTATCGGCCATAATACCCATATCCTGTTTCATAGTGCCGGTTATTTCCTTTTGCTTTAGTAAATCTTCCTGGGTTGTAGCTAATTCATTACTCAACGATTGGCTTTTGTAGTAAAAAGTATAATTAAAAAATAAACTAACCACTAACAGTACAATACTTGCGGCAGCAGCATATTTCCAAAATGGGAATACCTGCTTTACTATCGCCCTGGTAGCTGAAGTACCGCTTTTCTTCATGTCTATAATCGGAGTGGAAGTATTCATTTTTAAATCAGTTAATATTTTTTCTTTAACATGGGCTGATGCTGTTATTGCATTTTCCTGTGCATATTTTTCCAGGTTGGCTTCAATCGTTTTTATTTCTACTGCCACTTCATGATATTTTGCGGCCCATTGCTGTACCTCAGCATTTTCTGATTCTGATGTAAGCCCCATGCAATAGAGTTCTAAAACCCCTGATGATATGATCTCGTTTGCGTTCAATATTTATTTATTTTCTAAGTTCGTTCTTAATGTTATCATGGCCGCTCTCATACGGCTTTTAACTGTTCCTAAAGGTATTGCCAATTCTTTTGAAATTTCTTCCTGCGTAAAACCATAAAAATATGCAAGATCTATAATATTTTTTTGTGCAGCATTTAAGTTAGATACCTGATCCCGTATACCCATAGCATCAAATCTTTCAACTGGCGTTTTATCATTGGTTAAGTTACTTACGGAATTTTCATTGCCTGAGATCTTTGCCTGTTTCTTAAATCCTTTGCTGCGTAAAGTATCTATGGTAAGGTTTCGGGTAATATTCATCATCCAGGTAAATAATCTTCCTTTACCAGTATCGTAGCTATCAAAATTATTCCAGATCTTTAAAAATGCTTCCTGCAAAATATCTTCAGCCAGTTCTGTATTGTTAACCATGCGATATATTACTCCGTTTAATGCTCCGCTGTAATTATCGTATAAATATGAAAACGCCTGTTGGTCTTTTTGCTGAAGTAAAAGAACCAATTCCTCTTCACTGTATTTTATTTTTTCTGTCAACTGATTAAGAAAAATTTTAACCCAAAGTAAAGGATTTTTTTATCCCATCAAGATAAGGTTATAATTTAGATTGATTGCCATTATACCTGGTAAATTAATACTTTTAAAAATAATGCATTAAAAAATTGTTTTCAACTGATTTTATTTTTCTTACAACACACTAAAAATGTGTAGGTTTGGTTGTAAATTATTATTAGTTGATGCAGCAAATTTTAATAAGAAAAATAAAACAAGCCGATAATGCAACATTGGCAAAAATCATCAGGGAAACATTAACTGAGTTTAAAGCCAATAAACCCGGTACGGTTTATTATGATGTAACGACCGATGATTTATACCAGGTATTTAAAAAAGATAAAAGTATTTATTTTGTGGCAGAATGTGATGATGAGATAGTTGGCGGCGGCGGCATTTATCCAACCGAAAGCCTTGCTGCAGATACTTGCGAATTGGTAAAACTATATTTATCTCCAAATGGTAGAAGCAAAGGTATAGGTAAAAGGCTGTTGCAAAAATGTATGGAAGCTGCAAAGGAAAATGGTTATAAGAAAATGTACCTGGAAACAATGCCAGAACTTACCATTGCTATTCCCTTATATATAAAATTAGGATTTACTTTTTTAACAAGATCGCAGGGTTGCAGTGGACATACTGGCTGTGATATATGGATGATAAAAAACCTGGATTAACAGTTAAACTACATTCACTTCATAAACCGGGCTAAATAAATAATATTTGCCGGTTTTTACTTCCACACATTTATAGCGTTTGCGTATTTTTTCTTCTTTTTTAAAAATGCGGCCGCCTTTAATACTAAATAAAGTGCCTGCAGGCAATTGTTCAATCAAATGGAAACCTTCTTTCTTTTCATCATATTTATGTAGTACACGCAATAATTTTTCATCTCCACAACTGCTGGCTGCCGGGTTTTGTAATGTACCCAGCAAAGTTTTTTCAATATCAGTTGGAAAAACTTTATTCAAAATAAATTTAGCCAATATCTTACCAAATTCTTCTTTCCATTCCCTTCCATGTGGCTGAACCCGGTGACCAAATCTTTCATACGTAAAAAGATGTGCCAACTCATGTAATAAAGTAATAAGGAATGCATATTTGTTAAGGTTACCATTTACGCTTATGCGGTGGTTTTTATTGGTATGTGCATGGCGATAATCGCCCAATACACTATCCCTTTTGCGGCTAATGGTAAGGTGTACCCGGTAATGCTGTAAATAAAACAACACATCAGTATAACTGCCAGATGGCAGGTAATCTTGTAAAGTTGCTAACGGTGCTTCCTGCTTAGGCATCTTTAGATTTATTCAGCTTCATTATTGTACCTACTTCTACCACCAGGTAAATAATATATATGAGCATGGAAATATACACAGCAGGTTTATTGAAACTACTTCCGCTTAAAAAATAATATGCTACAACTGCTATTACACAAGCAAAAAGCTTTAAAAGCATACTGCTCATTACACGCCTGATAAATACCTGTGGGTTTTTATCGTACATAGCATCAAATTGTATTTTAAAAATAAAAAGGCTTATTAAAAAAAACAGGCAGTTAGCAGCCATTACAATAACAAAATCAATGGTAGTTGTGCCTAAAAAAAAGTTAGCACATAATGTAATTACAGCTATAACAATAAATGTAATAATTAATGGCAAGGCCGTTTTATAACTAAAATCCATAGTATACTGGTATTTTATTGGTTTATGGCATTTGCCATTTCGTTTTTTATAGCCACTACCTGTGTACCCATATTGCAATTACCGTTAAAAACTGCTGTTGGTTCAACCTGCAATTTACCTGCTGAAATATCGCCATTTACCTGTGTGCTGCCATGAAGGTAAAGGAGTTCCTGCACCTGTATATTACCCGTAACATGGCCCATTATATCTGCTTGCAAACCATTTATATTTCCTTCTACCAGTCCTTCGGTGCCAATAATAATTTTTGCTTTTCCTTTTAGGTTGCCTTTTAAAATGCCGTCAATACGTATATCACCGTTGCTTTCCAGGTCGCCGGTAATGGTAGTGCCTGCGCCAATGAGTGTATTGGCATGGTTGGTGGTTTCATCAAAAGATGATTTGGATTTTGAATTAAACATATCTATTGGTTTTTATTTCCATAAACTTATTACTCCACAATATTTTCCGTTTTGGGCAACTGCAATTTATTGGTATCCAAAACCGGAAGTTTTCCATCAAGCACTTTATGCAGGTCGTTATAATATTTTTCTTTGTATTTTAAAGCCTGCTCCATCGAATCGGTTTTTATTTTTAGCATTTGGTATTCCCGTATTTGTTTAACATTACCATACCCCGATCCAGGCAAATAATATTTTAGCGGGGTAAAAACCAATAAAGCAATAATTAAACCCACCAAAACAACAAATACAGTACTTAAAAAAACATAAACACTAAACCTGCTCAATTTAAATTTTACCACTTCCTCATACGTATCTTCATTCATCACCACCAACCTGTAACGGTTACGGAGCCGTTTTAGCGTATTGTTGGCATCAAGTTTTAGCATACATTTTTGTTGAGGGATAAAATTAAGCAATGCAACCGAAAAATCAATCTAAAATGAAACTAATTACATGCATCTATTTACAACTATCCAAAGTTTTTAATATTTATAAAAATCAAGTGTTCACAAATTAATATTAAAACATACCGGTGTATCTTATTAATAAGTAATAATTAGTAAAAAATACCGATATTTAGCCCTCTTATTCAACTTTTTTGATTCATGCTGAAGAGAACTATAGACTTGTTGCCCGTAATTTTACTTTTTTGGCTTGCTCCCAATTTTGTATCGGCACAACCAACCTGGACCTTTGATCCTTTTGGTAAAGAAAAAAAACCAGAAAAATTTGAAAATAGAAAACTGGGATCGGAAAAAACAGCAGAAAAAAAGTTTACGGTAACCCGAAATTTTTACCAGAATACGGTAACACATTTCAATTATTATTTTAATGCCAACAACCGGGTAAATACAGTTATTGACAGAGCTAAAAATATATTTAAAGATGATTACAATAACTTGTTGGCATTTTATCCTTTTACACTGGATAACACAGCCTCTCAAAAGTTAGAACTTGATTCGGTTATTATAACATCCACCGCAGGTATCTTATTGCACGATTTGCGAAACGACTGGATAGATAACATGTACCTGCTTATTGGCAAAGCTTATTTTTTACGCAAAGATTTTGATTCGGCCCTGATGACATTCCAGTTCATCAATTACAACTTGTTTCCACGCAAAAGAAAAAATGATAACGATGACCGCATTGTTGGCTCAGGAAGTATTTCAATTGCCAGTAAAGAAAAACGTAATTATTTACAAAAACTTACAGCAAAGCCTCCAAGCCGCAATGATGCTATCTTATGGCTTGCCAGAACATTAATTGAACAGGATGAATTTGCCGAATCGGGTGGTTTAATAAACACTTTACATGTTGACCCTAACCTTCCAAAAAGATTAAAAGATAACCTGGAAGAAGTGAATGCCTATTGGTTTTATAAACAAGGTATTTACGACAGTACAGCCGTTCATCTTGAAAATGCTTTAACTACTGCCCTTACCAAACAAGATAAATCCCGATGGGAATTTTTATTGGCACAGCTTTATGAAATGGGTGGCAAATTCGATAAAGCATCGGAGTATTATGCCAAAGCATCAAAACACACAATAGATCCTTTGCTTGACATACATGCACGGCTTAATGATGCCAAAATGCTTAAGTCAACCAATCCAAAAGAACTTGATAAAATTATCAACAACCTTTTAAAGATGGCAAGGCGTGATAAGTATGAAACCTACAGGGATATCGTTTATTTTTCGGCTGCTGAACTGGCAATGAATAAACCAGATACCAATGCCGCAGTTACCTATTACAACAAGAGCCTTAAATATAATGTTGATAATATCAACTATAAAAATAAAACTTATTTAAACCTGGGCGATATTGCCTACAGCCGTAAACAATACAGGCTGGCAGCCGCCATGTACGATAGCTTACAAACCGGGCATGATTCAATCATAGATATACGTATCGCTTCTATACAGGAAAGAAAAGAATCATTGATAAAAATTGCAGATGCAATTAGTAAAATTGAAAGAGAAGACAGTTTACAACATATAGCATTAATGGCGCCAGCCGAAAGAGAAGATTTTGTAAAAAAACTATTACGTAAACTAAGAAAAGAGAAAGGATTTAAAGATGTTGACAGCGATCAGGATAACCAATCAGTGCTTCCATTTAATAACAACCAGCCACCTGCCGACCTGTTTGAACAAAACAATTCGAAAGGCGAATGGTATTTTTATAATAATTCACGAAAATCAAAAGGCTTTAGCGAATTTAAAAGCAAATGGGGCAAACGGGCAAATATTGATAACTGGCGTACTAAAACTGCGTCAGAAAATCCTACTGGCATACCTGGTAGTGGTGGCGATGTAAAAACACCCGGTGCAAAAACAACACCAGATAGCGCTACTTCAAATACACAACCCCAGGTTATTACTTTTGAAACAATGATGAGCGATTTACCGCTTACTGAAGAAAAATTATATACCAGCAACGAAACTATTGCTGCCAACATGATCATACTGGCCAATGCCTATCAAAACGATTTGGAAGAATACCAACTGGCGGCCGATACCTATGAAGCGTATTTACAGCGGTTTCCAAAAAGACTACTTGATGGTGAAGTGTACCTTAACTTATATTTTTGTTACACCCAATTGGGCAACAAATCGAAAGCCGATTATTACAAAAATTTATTGAACGGTAATTTTGCTAATAGCAAATCGGCACAAAAATTAAACAACCCATCTGCATTAAACCCACAAACAAAAAATCCGGAAGTAACAAAAATGTACGATGAAATATATAATTTGTTTATAGAAGGTGATTTTGAAAAAGCCATTGCTGAAAAGAAAAAAGCCGACAGCCTGTATGGAATTAATTACTGGACTCCTCAGTTATCGTACATTGAAGCTTTAAACAATGTAAAAAACAGGAACGACAGCGCAGCTATAAAAGGCCTGCAAAATATTATTACCAATAATCCGGAATCGCCATTGAGGCCAAAGGCCGAAACAATGATTGATGTGTTAAAAAGACGTGCAGAAATAGAAAAATACCTGACAGAACTGGAGATTACCAGAGCCAGTGAAGATGCACCTGTAAAGATTGAAGAAACAAACAAAACCGTAGCGCCGCAGCTGCCGCCAACAATTGTAAAGCCAAAAGATACAGTTGCTAAGGTACCAGCACCATTAACTAACGGCGCTTTTACCATGGCTGTTAATGCGCCACATTACGTATTAATGGTACTTAACAAAGTTGACCAGGTATATGTGACTGAAGCAAAAAATGCTATTGCCAGGTATAATGCAGAAAATTATTATGGCCAAACCATAAATATTACTAAAGATGTTTTGGATGCAGAAAATAATTTATTGCTGATAAGTTCGTTTACAGATGCTGCCACAGCTTTGCAGTATTACGATAAACTTAAGCGTAATGCAGCAGCAGAAATATCGTGGTTGCCTGCTAATAAATATTCGTTTTTAATTATTACAGATGATAATTTACAATTGCTGAAAGCCAATAAAAATCTTACCGGTTATAAATCATTGTTAAATACTCAATTTCCAAATAGGTTTTAACGGTAACAGAAATTACAAAATAAATTCTTTCTATAATTTTACAGGATTATGGATTTATTAAAACATTATCCTAACAAAAAATAATACATGAAGCGTTCAGTTAAAATTTTATGGCAAGTTTTCTTTAGTGGATTTTTACTGGTAGTGCTGCTTTTTGTGGGAGCCAACTTTGGGTTATTAGGCAAAATGCCTTCATTGAAGCAATTACAAAATCCCGAAGCCGATCTTGCCAGCGAAATATATTCAGCCGATGCTGTGTTAATGGGTAAATATTATTCTGAAAACAGAAGTGAAGTAAAATACAATGAAATATCTCCTAATGTAATTAATGCTTTGCTGGCTACAGAAGATGAACGTTTTTACGAACATTCAGGCATTGATGTACAAGCAGTAGGGCGTGCCCTATTCACTTTAGGCACGCAAGGTGGTGGCAGTACACTTACACAGCAGGTAGCTAAACTTATGCTTGGCCAGGGAAGAGGAAACAAAATTAAACGAGCTTTCGATAAAATTAAAGAATGGATAGTTGCTGTAAAACTTGAGCGCAATTTTACAAAAGAAGAAATCATTACACTTTACCTTAACCGGGCGCCCTGGGGTAATTTATATGGTATAAGAAATGCTTCGCTTACTTATTTTCAAAAAGAGCCAAAAGACCTGAAGATTGAAGAAGCCGCCGTTTTAATAGGTATGTTAAAAGGCTTTATTTATAATCCTATTGGTTATCCAAAAGCATCTATTGATAGAAGGAATACTGTTATTAACCAGATGGTAGTTTGCCATCAGCATTTTTTAACAGCAGAAGAAGCTAACAAATTAAAAGCAAAACCATTAATAACCAATTATAAAAAAATTGATGAAAATGTTGGTATAGCGCCATATTTCCGCAATGCACTTGCCGATAAATTAAGAGAATGGTGCAAAACACATAATAATCCTAAAACCGGCGATCCGTATGATTTGTACAGAGATGGCCTGAAAATTTATACAACCATAGATTCTCGTATGCAGAAATATGCAGAGGAAGCCGTTGAAGAACACATGCCTATCATTCAAAAAAAATTAGACTGGAATTTAAAGATATACGGCGCCAGGATGTGGAAAGGACATGATAACGTAGTGGAAGCTGCCTTTAAATATACCGACAGGTGGAAAAGCATGAAAGAAGACGGTATTAATGAAGAAGACATAAAAAAAACATTTTATGTACCGGTAAAAATGAAAGTATTTGCATGGAATGCCAAGCATGAAAAGGATACTGTAATGACACCTTTTGATTCAATCAAATACCATAAACAAATATTACAAACAAATTTTGCGGCAATGGATCCACGTACCGGCGAAGTGAAATGCTGGGTTGGCGGTGTAAACTATAAATGGTTCAAATACGATCATGTAACACAATTAAGGCAAGTAGGTTCTACCATAAAACCATATCTATATACACTAGCGGTTGATGAAGCTGGTTATACACCCGAAACAGTTATACCCGGCGGCGCTTTAACGCTTGGTGGCAAAACCATTAGTGGAGGAGCAGGTACATTGGCTTATTGTTTAGCCTGGTCAAAAAACGTAGCAGCCTGGCGGTTAATAGGTCAAATTGGTGTTAAGCGTTTTATAGAATTTTTGAGAACCTGTGGTATTGATGCAAAATTACAGCCTTATTATTCTATTGGGCTGGGAGCTGCCGAAATTCCTTTAATTGAAATGCTGCAGGGATATTCCATGTTTCCCAATAAAGGATTAAATACTGAGCCAATTATTATGACACGTATAGAAGATAAAAGCGGCAATATGCTTGAAGAGTTTACATCCACATCAAAACAAGTAATTTCTGAAGCCGATGCCTATACGATGGTTACACTGATGGAAGGTGTAATTAAATATGGAACGGCCAGAAACTTAGGCCGGTATCCGCTGCCGGTTGAAAGAGCCGGCAAAACAGGTACCACAAACGATAATGCCGATGGTTGGTTTATTGGATATACACCTGAGTTAATTGCTGGTACCTGGGTTGGTTGTGATGATCCATTTTTACAGATTTATCAAAATACTGCAGGTGGTTCTGAAATGTCGGCACCACGTTGGGGAATTTTTATGCATAAAGTATATGCCAATAAAAAACTTGATTATGGAAAAGTAAAAACTTTTGAAAAACCCATAGAATTAACCAACAACCCAATTTATGCCGATGTAAATATGGATAAATATTTTATGGAAGGCGACAGTACCACACAAGATGAAGGTAATGGCAATGCAGAAGATTTTTTTAAAACTCCAGATACACCAGATAAAGACCCTACAGAAAAAAGTGACTACGATAACAAGACTCCTAAAGCTGTAATGGACAGCAGCAAATCAAAAAAACCGGATAGTAAAAAAATTACTACGCCTATAAAAAATCCGGTAGATGATAAAACAAAAAAACCTGTAAAAAATAAAGAGAATGATTATTAAAACATGGTTATTTAAATAAATTAACCCACTGCTTGATTTGTGTTTGCAAAAATTGTTGGCTTTCCCAAAAACTGAATAATGGCTGGTTTACATTTAGCCACTTTACAATTTTAACTGGAAAAACTAAAATAAACAATTGAAAAAAATAACCATTCTTATTATTGCAATTTCTGTTGCAACAATTGCAGAAGGACAACATCAATTTTCAAAAGAGCAACAAAAATTACAACAAACAGTTGTAAATATGTTCCAAGCTTTATCAAATAGAGATTCAATAGCATTGAAATCTTATTGTTTCCCTGATGTTACATTTTACGAATATGGCCAGATATGGAATATCGATACGTTAATCAGGTATGCAATTACGATGAATCACTTAACAGACTTTAAACGTATTAATTCTTTTGATTTTATTAATGTAGAAACCAATAAAACCAATGATGGCTTACATACCGACTTAGTTCTGTAATTACCAAGAACTCCAAAGAAACAACTATACAATGGTTGGAAACAGTTGTTTTAGCAATTCATGAAAAACAATGGAAAGTAAAACATCTTCATTCAACTTTTTTAAATAAAAATTAAATCAGTTATTGCATCATTAGTTGGTAAGGCAACCAACAAAGTTTTACCACAAAGCTGGTAAAAGTAATAAATATCAACTATTGAATTACTATCAGTAGTTTTTTTACTTTCTATTAGAGACTCAAGCAACTACTTTCAATGTGGTATAATATATCGCAAAGAAATAAATATTCGTTAATTGTGTAAAAATTTTAATCACACACATAAAATAAAAAAGCCCCACATTTAGTAGGGCTTTTAAAATTATATTTAACTATTAATAATTCCTCAAAGTCATTTCCACTCTCCTGTTTTTAGCTCGGCCTGCAGCAGTCTTATTATCTGCAACGGGTTTATCCTGCCCGAATCCTGTAGCAGTTAAGCGGCTTTCATCAATGCCTTTGCTAACTAAATAGGTTTTTACAGATGCGGCACGGTTTTCAGATAACAGCTGGTTCTTATCAGCCTTACCAGTATTATCGGTATGTCCATCAACATTAACCTTATAAGATGGATTTTCCTTTAAAATACTTACCACATCATTTAATTTAGTGTATGACTTAGCAAGCAATTTAGAACTTCCTGTAGAGAAGAAAATATTTTGTGCTGCTTTGTTTACACGCTGCACTATCTCTTCGCTAATTACCGGACAACCATAGTTTGAAGCAGGGCCTTTTTCATTTATACATTTATCTTCTTCGTCATTAACACCATCACCATCAGTATCAGGTACAGGGCATCCCTGGTAACGGGCTACGCCATATTCATTAGGACATTTATCTTCTTCATCATTAATACCATCTTTATCTGTATCTGGTATTGGGCATCCCTGGTAACGGGCTACGCCAGCCACATCAGGGCATTTATCATCTGCATCTGCAATTCCATCACCATCTTTGTCAGGACAACCCTGTAGCGATGCAAGGCCGGCTACATCCGGGCACTTATCCACATCATCTAAAACACCATCGCCATCCCTGTCTTTAGGTGGTTCTACCACAGGAACAGGAACAACAGCAGGCGCTACTTTCTTTTTTGTAAGTGCTACTGCTACTCCAATACTATGATAAAAATGATAAGTTGCATTTTCAGTAACAGGTATCCGATATTGCGAATTAGCCAAAATAAATACACCATCAAGCAATCTTGCCTGTAAACCTACACCTACTGGTATAAATGCTGAATAATAACCTTTGTATTTTGAACCGCCAACACCGGCAGTAACAAAAGGTGTTACACAATAATTATCGGTTAATAACTTTAAATTGGCTGTGGCTGCGCCTTCCAATAACAATTTTGAACTAACATCAAGTGGTTTACCATTAATTGGGTAGCTTAAGAAAGTTCCTGTTAGTGTACCTGCAAAATCAATATGGTTGGTTAATCCTTGCAAATAACTAATGGCAATACCCGAATTCATGTGTTTGGTTTTATACCACTCTTTTGATTGCATAACACTGGCTAAACTTTTTGACCTTAAATCGGCTGCAGTTTTAAAATCGGTTAAGCCAAAATGAATGGCCAGGGTTGGCCTTTTTTTGTATTCGTTTTGTGCAAACACTGTCGAAAACAAGCTTACACCTATACATACTAAAATAATTTTCTTCATAATTTGTTTTATTTTCTGAATCGCAGCAAAATTAGCTGCTTAGTTCCAAATGGTGAAATATTTTTACTCAAAAATTACTTAGTAATGCTGACTTACTGAGTAACCTGCTTTTTCCCTATTACTTCAACTTTTACACGGGTAAGCCCCCTATCTATATAACCTAATTTTGAAGCCGCAGCCTTGGACAAATCAACAATCCTTTTCATACGTGGATGTATCCGGTCGTTTATTTTAACTACAACCGATTTGCCATTTCTAAGGTTAGTAACTTTAATCCAGGTTCCCATTGGCAATACATTACAGGCGCATGTAAGTTTTTTTTGGCTGAAAATTTCACCATTAGCTGTACGGCGCCCATTAAATTTATTGCTATAATAACTGGCCTGCCCATAAAATACCCTTGTTGTTTTTTTTGTACTTTCTTTTTTAGCCGGTGCTTTACTCTGTGCTTTTGTACCAACAGGTGAACAAATTACTGTAATGGCAACAAACAAGCCAAAAATACCAGCAAGCCCAAATATTTTTTGCAATACAGGTTTCATGTACATGATTAAAGATAATACAATTTAATCCTAACAGTGATCAGTTTTTTACAATGTATTTATCAATAAGTGTTTTATCATCACCATATATATCATCATAAAAAACAATTTTGCCTTTTTTACCTTCGCATGTAAAATAACGTATAAATAAAGCCAACTGATTTTTTACATCAATACGATGATGTTCTTTTTTTGCAATCCAGTTATTTATTGAATCGGCATTGTATTTTAATGTTTGTTTACTTTTATTTAATGTACTATCGTTCATGGCAATATAATGGGCAAGTTTATCCCAATCCTGCACACGTACACATCCATGACTTAATGCCCTGGAAGAATTTTTAAAAAGATAACGTTGATTAGTATCATGCAGGTAAACAAAATATGGATTATTGAAATTGAATTTTATAACACCAAGCGAATTATTATCGCCACTACCCTGCATTACTTTATAAGGTATGCCTCTTGAATATTTACTCCAGTTTACCGTTGTAGGATCTACTATTTCACCTTTATTGTTTATTAATTTTAATCCGATACGTGAAATATAGTTTGGATTGTTTTTTAACTTAGGCAGGTATTGTTTTACAATGATGCTGTTAGGAACGGTCCATGTTGGATAAGTGATCATATCCGAAATTTTTGCTGTTAGCAATGGAGTTCGTGTATCTGGTTTACCACATATCACTTTAGATTCAAACACAATTGTATCGGCATTAAAAACCCGTAAATAATACCCGGGCAAGTTTACCCAAATATATGTTTCGGGCATTTTTTCTGGTAACTGTTTATACTTATCCATTGTTACTGCAATCCGGTAAAATTTTTCTACATCATTGTTATTAAGAGAGTTTATTACATTTTTACCGTACTTACCATCAACTGTAAGGGCATGTTTAATCTGGTACTTTTTTATAGCTTTTGTTAGTTGTACCGTATCGGGCATATTAATGCCTGAATCCATACATGCACTTTCTATCAACCTTTTCTTAAGCTGTTTAATAAAGTAAAGTGAATCAGTTGCGTTTCCTTTTCTGAAAGGATAGGTTATTCGGGTGTATTGCTTACGATCCATACTGTCAACAAAATATTTTATACCCTTTTTTAATTCCCAATATCCTTTATGTTGCGGCTGCAATGAATTTAGTAACACTGTAAATTCTTTTTTATCAATCATTGTATTTAATGTAGCAATAAAAAATTTACCAATAAGCACTGAATCTTTATTTAATGATAGGCTGTCTGGTTGTAGCCTTCCCTGTTTTAAATCTTTTATAAGATGCATAAATCCATCGGTAAAAAGTAAGTCGGCTTTTGTCCAGTAAACAGCATTCATACGGGTTACAGAATCAGCATCCAATGTATCTTTTAAAAACTTTAGTTTGCTAAAATGATAATCCTTAGGAAAAAGGCCTTCATATTCTGCCTGTGCAATATACTTGTACAACGAATCGGTAAGGGGTTTCCATTTTGCGGCAGAACTCCATATCGGTGTATAATTTGTTTGGCTGTAAAACTCTTTTACCACCATGGGTAACTGTAAACTTATACTATCATAAATTTTTGCATTGCTGGCAGAAATTCCATTTAATACATCGCTGATATTATCTGTTACATGGCTATCCATACTTACCGGATCGGCAACAACATCGGTAACCTTATTCTTTTGTTTATTATTACACGACAATAGAAATAAGATAGCAATTAAAATAAGTTTATAGCTGTTAACGGATTGTAGTTTTTGCATAACTCAGGTTAAATATTTGTAACTTGAAATACAATTTTTCAAATTTTATTTATAAGGGTATATATGATGAACAAGATAATACATCGGTTTCAATTGTTACTAATTTACGAAATAGTTTTTATGTTGATGGCTTCTGTAACTTTTGCACAAGACACTGTATTGAATAAATATGGCCTTTGGGTTATCAAGGATATTAATCAACTGCAAAAAACAATAAATCAAAATAGTGGTAAAGCTATGGTTGATATAAAAAAAGCAATCCCCGGCCTTCAACTCGACCTGCGATATGCAGGCACAAATAATTTTATGCACCAAAAATTATATCCATCTTTACGAACAACTTATTTACGAAAAGATGTTGTAGATAATTTAATGAAAGTGCAAACTGAATTATTGAACCAACATTTGGGGCTAAAAGTGTTTGATGCTTACCGGCCTTATTCGGTAACAGAAAAATTATGGGAACCTGTACAAGATGACCGATATGCTGCCGACCCCAAAAAAGGCAGTGGCCACAACAGGGGTATTGCCGTGGATTTAACCATCATAAACTTAAAAACAAATAAAGAGTTAGATATGGGTACCGGCTTTGATAATTTTAGCGATACTGCACACCTTACTTTTAAAAATTTACCTGGCTCGGTTTTACAAAACCGAAAGTTACTACAATCTATCATGGAAAAATATGGATTTACTGCCTTGAAAACCGAATGGTGGCACTTTTCGTTACCCAATGCAATAGATTACGAATTGATGGATATTAGTTTTAAAAAATTATCTACTTTAAATAAAAAAAAATATGCTAACACAAACTTTAAGTGATCTTTTTGAAAGAGATTTGAAAAGATGTATTGATGAACTGAACTTGTACAAAGATGAATATGACATTTGGAAAACAACTTCGGGCATCAATAATTCAGGCGGTAATTTATGCCTGCACCTGGTAGGAAACCTCAATCATTTCATTGGCGCTGTATTGGGTAATACGGGATATGTAAGGCACCGGGATGATGAGTTTAGCCTGAAAAATGTTTTACGGCATGATTTGATTTTGAATATCGAAAACTGCATCCTGATTATAAAAAACACTTTTGATAAATTATCGGATGAAGAGATGTTACATAATTTTCCATTAGAAAAACATGGAGAAACTGTAAGCAATACACACATGCTTTTACACCTTTACGGACACCTTAATTATCACCTGGGACAAATTAATTATCACCGCAGGATGATAAGTTAAGAAGATATAATCCTTGGTAATTTTTGTTCAAGCATCATTAAATCGGTAAGAACTATAGCTGTAACAGCTTCCAGTATAACCGGAACCCGTAAGGCTATGCAAAGGTCGTGCCTGCCTTTTACAGAAAAGTTTTCTACTATACCGGTTACTAAGTTTAAAGTTTGTTGTTCGATTGGTGTTGATGAAGTAGGTTTTATAGCGATACGAAAAACCATTTCATTATTATTAGTTATACCACCAACTATACCGCCAGCATGATTGGTAAATGTACTGCCAGATGTATCTTTTAAAGCATCGTTATGCTGGCTGCCAAACATTTTTGCTGCAGCAAAGCCAGTCCCAAATTCAATACCCCTTACTGCAGGTATGGCAAACACAGCATGGCTGATGATTGATTCAGCCGAATCGAAAAAAGGTTCGCCTAATCCAACAGGCAACCCATTTACAACACATTCAACAATACCTCCTACAGAATCTTTTGCATCAATGGCTTTTTGCAATCCTTTTTCAACATCCTGCTCACCACCTATTTCTTTAATGTAAGATTTGATATCAATTGTTGGTAATAGTTTTTTTGCAATTACACCAGCAGCTACCAGGCAAACCGTTAGCCTGCCGCTAAAATGGCCGCTGCCTCTGAAGTCTTCGTAGCCTCCAAATTTTTTTGAAGCAGTAAAATCGGCGTGGCCGGGCCGGGGTACTGCACGTAACTTCTCATAATCGGCACTACGTGTGTTATTATTTTCAAATAAAATGGTAATGGGGGCACCGGTTGTTTTTCCATTAAACAACCCCGATTTTATAAGCGGTATATCATCTTCTTTACGAGGTGTTGTACCTTTTGCGCCAGGTTTCCTTCTATCAATATCAATTTTAAAATCATCAACAGATAAGGCCAAACCTGCCGGACATCCATCAATTGTTACACCAACACATTCGCCATGCGATTCGCCAAAAATATGTACCCTGAAAATACGTCCGAATGAATTCAATCTTATTTAATTTTATTGGTAATTAACTATGCAAACCTTTTTATTTTAAATCAAAGATACAGCTGCATGTAGCAATTTCAAATCATCAAAAAAATTAGGGTACGATTTATTTACTGCTTCTGCATCTTCAATAAATGATGGGCCATTTGCCTTTAAAGCAGCAACAGCACATGCCATTGCAATCCTGTGATCGTGATGCGAATTAAAAGTAGCTGCTGTTATTTCACATCCACCTTCCACCAACATTAAATCTTCCTGCAAGGTTATCTTAATACCCATTTTAGCAAATTCCTGTTGTAAAGTTATTGCACGGTTACTTTCTTTATGCAATAATCGCTTTACTCCAGTTAATACCGATGTGCCATTGCAACATGCTGCCAATGCCACTAGTGGAGGAAACAGGTCGGGGCAATCGGTTGCATCAAATTGAAATGGTTTACCATTTTTACCTAATGCCGTATTTATAGAAATTTGTTTTTCTTCTATCGAAATGTTTGTACCACAATCCATCAAGGCTTTTAATATTGCTTTATCGGCTTGTGTTGAAAAAATATCCAGGCCGGTTATTGTAATACTCCCCGCAATTGCCGCAGCTACTAATAAAAATGCAGCACCGCTCCAATCGCCTTCTATAATTATAGTTTGATGAGCCTGGTTTTTGCGATGCGGTTGAATTAAAAATTTCTGGTAGTTATCATTTTCAACCTTGTAGCCAAACTGGTTCATCATTTGCAATGTAAGATCAATATAAGGCTTGCTTTTTAAATTTATTACCGTAATGGTTACCGGCTTTGTTGCAGCATTGGCAAAGGCTATCAATAACCCTGTTAAAAATTGTGAGCTTAATGAACCATCAATTATTATATCTGCAGGCTGTAATGGCCCTTTTATTGTTAAAGGCAAATGCCCATTATTTGAGTAAAAATTAACTCCCAATTGTGGGAATATTTCATCAAAAAAATTCATAGGCCTTTTTAATAAACTACCTGTTCCATTTATTGTTATTTGTGCCGAAGATAATGCCACAATTGGAGCAAACATTCTTATTCCTAAGCCACTTTCACCACAATTGATTTCTGCAGATTTGTTTTTAAAATCACTACTGCCGATATTTAATTCATCATTTGCAATTTCAATGGTAGCACCTAATTTTTGAATGATATCCAACGCTGCCAGGTCATCATTACTTTTTCCTGCATTAAGTATGGTTGTTTTTCCGTTGGCAAGCAATGCCATAGCACATGCCCGCTGCATGCTGCTTTTAGATGCAGGCGCTTTTATGGTTCCTGAAATTATTGATGGGTTAACTTTTACAATCACTATAATATTTCTTTAAACCTTTTTTCCAAATCAACTAGGGTTACAAATTTTATTTCGGCATGTCCTATACTTTTCAATAAAATGAAATAAATGCCATCAGACTTTCGTTTCTTATCCATTTGTAATATTTTAAAAACTTCTTCGTGGTTTGTTTCCACATCAACAGGTAATTGATACAAGGTTAAAAGTTTCACTATCTTTTCGGCTTGCGAAAAATGAAAATCATTTATTTTTTCTGATAAGTTACAAGCTGCCACCATACCAATACTTACTGCATGGCCATGTGGTAAGCCATGCAGGTTTTCAATTGCATGGCCAATGCTGTGGCCAAAATTTAATAATTTCCTATCGCCTTGTTCAAATTCGTCATTGGCTACAATGGTAGTTTTGATGGCAACATTTTTTTCAATAAGGTCTGCAATCAATGTTTTGTCATTTTGATAATCATGTAATGAATATCTTTCTAATGCTGAAAACATGATGGCATCTTTTATACATGCATGTTTAATAATCTCGGCAAACCCGTTTACCCATTCTTTAACCGGTAAGGTTTGTAAAAAGCTGTAATCGTAAAATATAAATTCCGGCTGACGGATGGTACCGACCAAATTTTTGTATAATCCGGTATCAATACCATTTTTGCCACCAATGGCAGCATCAACCATTGCCAGTATGGTTGTAGGTACAAAACCACATTTTATACCACGCATGTAAATAGCTGCTACATAACCGGCAATATCTGTAATTACACCGCCACCAACACCAATCAGCATGGTATCTTTATTGGCTCCTTTTTTTATCAACTCATCAATAATAAAATCAACTGTTGTCTGGGTTTTATAAGCTTCGCCGGCTGGTATCTTTATGGTTGGATAATGTTGAAATTTATTGTTGTGCAGCTTATACACATTTTCATCTGTAATAAAAACAATGGGCGAGCCTGCTGCTAGGATATCGATGCTCATAAAATCAGCATCAAAATAACAGTTTACTGTTTTTTGTGAAAATATGTATTCGGTCTTTTGCATACTTTTTAGGAGTTCATTATTTTATTCTGATGCTGGATACTCTCCAGGTGAACGGCATCAAAATATTTTGTGATAAATTCTTTCGACAGGCCCAGCTTCTCTCCTTTTTGAAATGCCCGTTCTAAAATTTCGTTCCAGCGATTGGTTTGTAAAATGGTAATATCATTATCCCTTTTGTATTCACCAATTTTATCTGACAGTTTCATACGTTGTCCCAGCAAAGTCATCAATTCATCATCAACCTGGTTAATCTGTTCACGTAAGGTTGTTAAGGCGGTAAGAAATTCCTGCACGGTTGTACTTTCCTGGCGCCAAACCAGTTCATTCAATAATTCCAACAATCTTTCCGGTGTTACTTGTTGTTTGGCATCGCTCCAGGCTTTGTCGGGGTCAATATGGCTTTCCAGCATTAACCCGTCAAAATCAAGGTCAATACTTTTTTGAGAAACAGATTGCAGCATAGAGCGGTTTCCGCAAATATGCGATGGATCGCAAATTAGGGGCATTCCCGGAAAACGGCGTTTCATTTCAATAGGTAAGTGCCACATGGGTGCATTGCGATATTCCGTATTGCCATAAGAAGAGAATCCCCGGTGAATCATTCCTATTTGCATAACACCTACTTTTTGCAAACGTTCAATACCTCCACTCCATAATTCAAGATCGGGATTAATAGGGTTTTTTATTAACACAGGTATATCAATACCTTTAAGTGCATCTGCTACTTCCTGTACACTAAATGGATTTACAGTAGTTCGTGCGCCTATCCAAAGCATATCCACATCAAACTTCAATGCATCTTCTACATGTTTTGCTGTAGCTACTTCAACAGTTGTTGGCAGGCCAGTAATTTTTTTTGCTTGCAGCAGCCATGGCAAACCAATAATACCATTTCCTTCAAACATACCTGGTTTAGTACGGGGTTTCCAAATGCCTGCACGTAACATATCAACCATACCTGTTTTAGCCAATCGTGTAGCTGTTTCAATCATTTGCTCTTCTGTTTCGGCACTACAAGGGCCACTTATAATAAGAGGGCGTTTTTTCCATTTTGCCTGAATTATATCCTTCATAGTTTGTACTTCTGTTTGCATGTAAAATTAGTTTTTGTTATTAGTATTTATTAATGTTGTTTTTGTTAAACCAGGTTTTAGTTATTTTCTGTTGATGTTGATAGGTTATGCCATGTTGTATAATCCATTTCAAATTTCAGTTCGCCCTTTCCGTACACACCAACCTCTTGCCAACCCTGCATACGATAAAATTTTTGAGCCCTGCTTAATGGATCGGTACTTAACCATATTTTTTCTTTACTATTATTAAAATACCAGTTCATCATTATGCGGTGCAATTGTTTGCCAATACCTTTCGCTTCAAAATCCGGATGAATAAAAAGTGCCCATACATTATTATCTACCAGGTCAACTATTGCAAAACCTGCAATTGTTTTATCTATTTCGCAAACCCAACCTTTTCCCCTGTTCAATATATAATCTTCCACATCCTTATTTGTAACAAGTGATGGATCGGACAATTGATTTTCCTTTACTGCATTACGCACAAATTGTATTTGAGGTATATCATTTATTGTTGCTTCTCTATAAATCATAGTAATTATTTTAAAATTCTTTTAATTTTATTTGCATTTTCAATCAGTTCAACCAGGTAATTCATATTTTCTTTTTCAATACTTGCTTTAAATTTTCTTAATTGTGATATATGTTCATTTAATACGTCAAGTACATTTTCTTTATTCTGCATAAAAATGGGTGCCCACATTGCCGGGCTGCTTTTTGCAAGCCTAACAGTGCTTTCAAATCCTCCGCCTGCCATTTCAAAAATCGTATCTTCTTCTTTTTCTTTTTCTAACACTGTATTGGCTAAAGCAAAAGATGTTATGTGCGATATATGACTTATATAGGCAGCATGAACATCGTGGTTAGCTGCATCCATATAAATGATGTGCATTTTTAATTGTTTGTAAAGTTTTTCAACTGTACTTAAAGCGTTTTCACTGCTTTTATCTTTTTCGCAAATTACACAGGCCCTGCCGGCAAAAGCGCCGCTTACAGCAGCTTGTGGGCCACTAAACTCGGTGCCCCACATTGGATGAGATGCAACAAACTGTTTACGCATAGGATGGTTTTTAACCGCCTGGCACAAAGTTAGTTTTGTTGAGCCTGCATCAATTACAACTTGTTTTTCTGTTATCATATTCAACACATGCAATGCAACTTCTACTGTTGCATCAACAGGAATAGCAATATAAATTATGTCAGCCTGTTTTACAGCATCATGCAATGGCAGTGCCTCATCAATAATATTAAGTTGTAATGCTTTTGCCAGGTTATCTGTATCTGTTACAACACCTATCACTTTTTTTGCAATTGCATTTTCTTTTAACCCAATAGCCATTGAGCCACCAATTAATCCTACGCCGATAACTGCTATAGTCATAAATTTTAAATTATATTTTTAAAGTGTTGCTTCAAGCTTTATTTTTTACCCTGTTTATTGCTTCTTGCATTATATCTTCTTTACAGCACAAACTTACCCTAACATATTTTTCACCAGCCGAACCAAAAATACCACCAGGTGTAATAAACACATTTGACTGGTACAATACTTCGTCGCTAAGCTCATATCCATCTTTATAATTTTTTGGAACAGCAGCCCATACAAACATCCCTGCCTGATCTTTTGAGTAACTGCATTTTAAAATGTTAAGCAATTCAAAAACTTTTTCTCTCCTGGTTTTATATATCTTATTGATACTGTTATACCAATTACCATCAAGCTCTAAAGCTTTTGCAGCAGCCAATTGCAGGGGCAAAAACATGCCGCTATCCATGTTGCTTTTAAAACGCATCACATCGTCTATAAACTGTTTATCAGCACAAAGCATACCTATGCGCCAGCCTGCCATATTGTGTGATTTACTTAACGAATTTAATTCCAGCACACATTCCTTTGCTCCTTCAATAGCTAATAAGCTTGTGGGTTTTTTATTTAAAATAAAGCTGTAAGGGTTGTCGTGTATCAACAATATTTTATGTCGTTTTGCAAAAGCTATCAGTGTAGAAAACATTTCTTTTGTTGCCAACTGGCCAGTTGGCATGTGTGGATAATTTACAAACATCAGTTTCACTTTTTGAAGATTACTTTTCTCCAATGAGTCAAAATCAGGAAACCAGTTTTGCTCTTCCAGCAGTTGATAATTTACACAAACACCTCCTGCAATAGTAACTGCCGATTTATAAGTAGGATAGCCCGGATTGGGTATCAACACCTCATCGCCATCATTTAAAAAGGTCATACATATATGCATGATACCTTCTTTGCTACCTATAAGTGGTAGTATCTCTGTGTTCATGTTTAAATCAACATTGTACCATTTTTTATACCAGTTAGAAATTGCTTTACGTAAAACAGGGCTGCCCTTATAGCTTTGGTATGCATGGGTTGTTGGTTTTAAAGATTCCTCCTGCAATATCTTTATTACATCTGCATGTGGTGGCAAATCGGGGCTGCCTATGCCCAGGTTGATGATTTGTTTGCCCGTTTTATTCAAATCATCAATCTCTCTTAGTTTTTGTGAAAAATAATATTCACCAATACCATCCAATCTTTTTGAAACGTTCATGTTATTTTATTTTTCCATTTTTGTATACGCCCAGTACCGTAATCTCTTCAGTAAGTTTTTTTAAATTTTCAATAAGTTTAAGAAACTGATCTGTTGATGCAAACTCCATATCGGCATGAAAAGAATATTTAAAATTACTGCCGGGAATTGGCATTGACTGTAGTTTGGAAAGGTTAATATCTGCGTCTGCTATTTTACCCAGTACTTTAGCAAGACTTCCTTTTTGGTTACCGGTAATAAAATTCACAGAAGCTTTATCAACTTCACCAAACTCAGTTTCTGCATCTTTATGTTTTAAGATTAAAAACCTGGTATAATTATTTTTCATCGTATGAATATTGGGTGCAATTATTACCAGGTTAAACAGGTCGGCAGCCAGTTTACCAGCAATAGCTGCGGCATGTTTGTTTTTATGCTGATGAATATTTTTGGCACTTAGTGCAGTATCTTCCGTTTCAACCAGTTTCCAGTTATATTTATCTAAAAAGCCAAAACATTGCTGAATAGCCATGTGATGAGAATGTACTTCTTTAATATCTTCCAGTTTAACACCGGGGTTTACCAGCAAGTGTTGCTTAATATCCAGGTAAACTTCACCAACTATTTTTACCTGGTTTTTTAAAATTAAATTGTAATTAGGTAAAATACTTCCTGCAATAGAATTTTCGATGGCCATGATGCCTCCAAATGAAAGTTTATCATGAACAGTGTTTTTTACAACTTCTTTAAATGTAGAGCAGCATATCACTTCTGTATCTTTTCCATAATATTGGTGGGCAGCCACCTGGTGAAAGCAGCCTTCAAAGCCCTGGATTGAAACTTTTCTTTTCATGTTAAAACAAAAATCCCCCGGCTTTTTACCGGGGGACACTTTTTATGTTAGTCTGTTTTGTTTCAGTTTATAACAAAGGCTCCCGGTCTATTACTAAAATAATAGCTAAAATAAAACCAGGTATTTGCGCTTTTGTTTATCATATAAAAATCAAAAATAGGTAATCTAATTTATTTATCAAAAAATATGCCCCGCTTAAAAAAGCGGGGCATGTATGATTGCTTGTCTAAAGAATTAAATTCTTAAATAGCTTTTCAAACCCAGCTATCAAACAACCGGCAACTAATTACTTCTTAGTTGAATCAGGTGCTGGAGTTGCTGCTGTAGAATCAGCTACTGGAGCAGTTACAGCTGGAGTATCAACTTTTGGAGTTTCAACTACTGGAGTATCAGCTTTTGGTTCAGTTGATTCGCCACCATTGTTACAAGCTGCAAAAGATACAGATACGATTGCTAAAGCTAAGATTACTTTTTTCATTTTGTGTTTTGTTTAATTTTTAAAATTATAATTTGATATTTATACCGGGATTAAAAAAAGGTAACCCAACTTTTTTTAAAACTTTTTTTTTCGTTGCTTTGGGTTACATTAAGTAATTGTACGTATTAATAAATAAGGAGTGACCAATTCAGATCAGGATAAGCATTTACTGGAAGGGCTGGCTTTAAATGACCGTAAGGTTATTGAAGCGATTTATCGAGATAACTACCCTATGATTCAATCGCTTATACTTAACAATAATGGCAATAGTGACGAAGCCAGGGATATATTTCAGGAAGCCATGATTGTTGTTTATGAAAAAGCCAATTCGGGTAGTTTTCAATTGCATTGCCAGTTAAAAACGTATATCTACTCCATTTGCAGGCGGCTATGGCTTAAAAGATTACAGCAACTGAAGCGCTATGGTAACCTGGCAGAGAATGTGGAAGAGACGGTGTCGGTAGAAGAAGAATTGGACTTACATGAAAAACACAATGCCGATTTTTTAATAATGGAAGAGGCAATGAATAAAATAGGCGAACCTTGTAAAAGTTTATTAGATGCTTATTATATACAGAAAAAGAACATGCAGGAAATAGCTGTTGATTTTGGTTATACCAATGCCGACAATGCCAAAACCCAGAAATACAAATGCCTGGTTAGGTTAAAAAAGTTATTTTTTGCTCAATATAAAAATGGATTGTAACATGGATGAATTATTGCTGATAGAAACTGTTGAGCGTTACCTGAAAGGAGAAATGACGCAAAAGGAAAAAGAGTTTTTCGAAGAAATACGGAAAAACAACCCTGCTGTTGACCAAATGGTGGTTGAGCATACTTTTTTATTTCATGAATTAGAAAAGCAAGCCAATATAAAAGCCTTTAAACATTCTTTATACGAGGTAGAAAATAAACTGGCAGAAGAAGGTATCATCAATAAATCTCAATTAAAAGGAAAAGCAAAAGTTGTTTTCCTTTGGAAGAAATACAAACGCAATATTGCTGTAGCAGCATCTATTGCCGGTTTGGTATCAATAGTTACTACTGCTTTAATTAGTTCTTATAATAATAATTTGGGTAAATCAAACATCACTTACCTGATTGATAAGATGCAGGTAACCGAAAGGAAAGTTGCCCAGTTAGATCATACCATTAAAGAAAAAGCCAGGCTCGAAAGTCCGACTAACCCTAATTACAGAGCCACCGGTTTTTTAATTGATGGAAAAGGATATATAGTTACCAATGCACACGTGGTAAGCCGTATGAAAACAATTTATGTTGAAAACAATAAAGGCGAATATTATACTGCAGAAACAATTTTCACCGATCCCAATTCTGACCTGGCAGTTTTAAAAATTAACGACACTGCATATAAAACAGTGTACAGCCTGCCATATTCAATAAATAAAACCAATTCAGATTTAGGAGAGCAGATATTTACTATGGGATATCCCCGTAACGAAATTGTTTATGGCGAAGGCTATGTAAGCGCCAAATCGGGTAACGAAGGTGATTCAACTGCTTACCAGGTTTCTGTTTCGGTTAACCCTGGTAACAGTGGAGGGCCGGTACTTAATAAAAATGGCGAAATTATTGGCATCATCACTTCTAAAAATTCATCTGCCGATGGTGTTGTATTTGCAGCAAAATCTAAAAATATTTACAAAATTATTGAAGCCGCAAAAAAGAACGGCGATACTACCAATATTAAATTACCTAACAATACAGGATTGAGAGGACTAGACAGGGTTCAACAAATTAAAAAGATGGAAGACTTTGTATTTATGGTTGTTGGAAATTAATAAATCCTGAAAACTTTTAAAAAGCCGTACAATTTAACCTTGTATGGCTTTTTTTATATTATTGATTTATTAAAGCAATAGCTTAACGATAATAAAACAGGGTACTATGCCCATAGTGAGGCAGGATATTCGCCATTGGCCACAAGCTTATCAACAGAAGCTTTCACCACTGGTGCATCTTCTTTATAGGTAACGCCAAACCATTTTGATGCTGTGGGAATAACATTGATATCTCCTCCCCTGTTATCCATAAAATCTTCGGCAATGATTGGAATGAAAAATTCGGCTTTAAGATTGGTGCTATTCTCTTTAACAAAATCTAAAAAAAGTTTTTCTGTAAAAGAGAATAAAGAAGGATGGAAACACCAAAAATTCATTGATACGCTAGAAGCGGAAGGTACCGTATGTTTTCCATCTTCATCTTCAAAAATAATGATGTTGCCTTCTTTATAAATTTTTGTTCTTTCTTTAATACTTACCAGGTTTTGGTTTTCATCAACCTGGCAAACACCACGGCTTACCGAGCCATGATCGCTCAATGTTTTCTCCAACGCATAACCAATGATGGAATATGTTTTTTCGTTACACTTATTCATTAAAAATCCGGCAGCTTTTAAAAAAGCATCCCTACCATAAAAATCGTCTGCATTTATTACTGCAAATGGTTCTTTAATTACATCTTTAGCACAAAGCACTGCATGGCCTGTACCCCAAGGTTTGCTGCGCCCGGCAGGAACCGTAAGTTCACCCAGGTAAGCATTCATTTCCTGGTACACATATTCAGTTTTTATTTTCCCCTTTAACTTTGGTTCAAATATGGCTTTAAACCCTTCTGCAAAATCTTTACGGATTATGAATACCACTTTTTCAAAGCCCGCTCTAATAGCATCGTAGATGGAATAATCCATGATGGTTTCTCCATTTGGGCCAAATCCTTCTGTTTGTTTCATGCTTCCGTAACGGCTTGCCATACCTGCGGCTAATATTAAAAGAGTTGGTTTCATTTATATTTATTTACAATAACAAAATTTAATTACCGATTTTTGCAGTGCAAAAATACTGCAAACCAATAAATTTTACCTTATAAAGATGAATTTAGACATTTTGAAACCCCCTGTTGAAAAATTAAGTGATACATTATTTGAAGAAAAGGAAGTGAATGTTTTTATGTGTAGGTTAGATAAAGTTCATCCTATATTATCGGGCAATAAAATATACAAGCTTCATTATTTTTTACAAGAAGTTTTAGAATCGGAAAATGCTTTAGAAAAATACAACCGTACTATATTAACTTTTGGCGGAATTTATTCAAACCATCTTGCTGCAACCGCTTATGCCTGCAAAATGCTGGATATAAAATGTATTGGTGTTGTACGTGGCCAAAGACATCCTAAATCAACACATACATTAAAACAATGCGAAGCCGATGGTATGCACTTGCATTTTGTAAACAAACTTAAATACCAGTTTAGAGATACAATGGGTTTTCAGGATGAAATGACTGATATGTTTGGCAAATGCCTCATCATACCCGAAGGCGGCTATCATCCCATGGGTACTAAAGGAGCTTCGCTGATAATGGAAGCCTTTAACTTTAAAAAATATTCACACATTTGCACTGCTACCGGTACTGCTACTACGTTAGCCGGCATACTTACCGCAGTTCCATCAACTATAGAAATAATTAGCGTACCGGTTTTAAAAAATATGACAGACATTAACGATAGACTGAAATACCTGGCTCCGCAACTTTTACATACAAATAACTTACAGATACTGGATAATTACTATTTTAATGGCTATGGAAAAAGAGATGACAACCTTTTTGCATTTATGAACCAATGCTGGCTTAATTATAAAATACCACTCGATTTTGTTTATACCGGTAAGATGATGTACGCTGTGATTGAAAGTATAAAAAAAGATTTTTTTAAAAGAGGTAGCGAAATTTTATGTTTGCATACAGGAGGTTTGCAGGGAAATATATCCTTACCTTTAAACACTTTATTATATTGATGTTGGTGTATGCGTAGAATTTATCTATTACTGATAGTAGGTCTTTATTTTCCCGGAGGCATTCTTATTGCCCAGGAAATATTGCCAGGGTTTACAGTAAAAAATAATAAATCAAAAATTTCGGTAAGCTGGCAAAATAAATACAAGCAAAACATAAAAAGCATCAGCATACAACGCTCTTACGACAGCACTAAAAATTTTTCAAGCATTTATACATTGCCCAACCCCTCTGATGCAGTTAACGGATATATGGATATTCATGCTCCTTATACTAAAATGTATTACAAGCTGTTTGTTGTTTTCGATTCAGGTGAATATATATTTACTGCTGTTAAAAAACCAGAAATTGACAACCGGTTTGATTTAACATCCTCTATAAAAAAAATAAGAGATGAAAACAACAGAATTAAAGACAGTATTGAAAAAGCCAACAGGCCTGTAAAAATAACAGCACAACCAAAGATTAAAGACACTACAGAAAAAACCAACAAGCCCGAACCTGTGCTACCAGTTAAAGAAGAAGACCTGGCACCAAAGAAAGATGTAATAACATACCCAAGCAAGCGCATCTTTACCGATAAAAACAATAATATAAACATTATATTACCTGATTATAAGACCAACAGTTATGTGATTAAATTCTTTGATGAAAACTATAAACATCTTTTTGACCTAAAACATATTAACGAAGGTTTCCTAATTTTAGAAAAGTTTAATTTCAGGCATGCCGGATGGTTCTTTTTTGAAATATATGAAGATGGAGGACTGTTTGAAAAAAATAAGATATTTATTCCTAAAGATTAGCTTATCAGCTCGGAATTAAAAACAATTTCAAAATTCTTTTTTATTTTTTCTTTTACTTCATCATAATCAAGTAAATGCCCTAATTCTTTTTGCAATGATGTTACCTGTTTATCTTTAATACCACAGGGGATTATGTTATTAAAATAATCAAGGTTGGTATTTACATTCAAAGCAAATCCATGCATGGTTATCCACCGGCTACACCGAACGCCTATTGCACATATTTTTCTTTCGCTGCCTACAGATCCTGTATCTAACCACACACCGGTTTCGCCTTTGCTTCGTTCGCCTTTTAATCCATATTCGCCAATGGTTAAAATAATCACTTCTTCCAGGCTTCTCAAATATCTACCAATATCTGTGTAATAATTTTCCAAGTCAAGAATGGGGTAACCAACTATCTGTTGCAAACCATGAAAAGTTATATCGCCACCACGGTTGGTATTAAAAAAGGCAATATCATTTGCAGCTAAATCCTCATCGCTCATCAGCACATTTTCTTTTTTTCCACTTTTTCCTAAAGTATATACTGCCGGATGTTCGCACAACAAAAAATAATTTGTTGTGTGCAAATTGGAGGCATCATTAATGTTGTGATGATTATCGCAACCCTTTTCATCCTTACGAATTGCAGATTTTATCTTTACATTCTGCTGTAATAGTGATTCCTGGTAATCCCAGGCGCTTTTATATTCAATAATCCCTAAATCTTTAAATATCACTTTCTGCTTATCCACAACAATGTTTTAATTTGCAAAGATAAATGAACAATACGAGCAACAATAATCATGGAAGAAGAAATAGAAATAAGTGAATCGGAAGAATTGTACGAAAAGCTGGCAATCAATATTGACAAAGGCCAGGAGCCTTTACGTATTGATAAATTCCTGATGAGCCGTATTGAAGGGGCCACACGTAATAAGATTCAGCAGGCAATTGATAATGAAATGGTTTTGGTAAACGATAAGCCAGTTAAAAATAATTATAAAGTAAAGGCTTTTGATAAGGTGATTGTTTTTGATAACCGATCGCCTGAAAGTTCCGATATCATTCCAGAAAACATACCGCTTAATATTATGTACGAAGATGATGCCCTGCTCATCATTAATAAACCGGCCGGTATGGTTGTACATCCCGGCAGTGGCAACCCCAATGGCACTTTAGTTAATGCAGTAGCCTGGCATTTAAAAAAACAAAATCCACATTTAGATGAAACACAATTGCCCCGGTTTGGCCTGGTACACCGTATAGATAAAAATACAAGTGGCTTATTGGTTATGGCCAAATCACAAAAAGTAATGAGCGATTTGGCAAAACAATTTTTTAACCATACAGTACACCGCAGGTATATTGCATTGGTATGGGGCGATATGGAAAAAGATGAAGGCACAGTAATTGCCCATGTAGGCAGGCACCAGCGCTTTAGAAAATTATTTACAGCATACCCCGATGGCGAATTTGGTAAAGATGCTATAACACATTACAAAGTGCTGGAACGCTATAATTATGTTACGCTTATTGAGTGCAGGCTTGAAACTGGCCGCACACACCAGATACGGGTACACATGCAATTGATAGGGCATCCACTTTTTAATGATGATTTTTATGGCGGAGACAGAATTGTAAAAGGCACTGTATTCACCAAATACAAGCAATTTGTAGATAATTGTTTTGCTTTATGTAAAAGACAGGCGCTACATGCAAAAGAATTGGGTTTTATACACCCCGTTACTTTACAACAAGTATTTTTTGAAAGCGAACTGCCCGATGATATGAATGCGGTGATAGATAAATGGAAAAAATATATTGGTCATAAAGAAAAATAAAAAAGATAAAGTAACATGCCCAATGAAATAATAAGGCAGGAAAAAGAAAAATTTGAAGCATTATTTCAACATGCTTCAATGGGTATTTTAGTGGCCGGAGCCAATGCACAAATACAAATGGTTAACCACTTTTTGCTAAAGCAATTTGGTTATGAAAATGAGTATGAACTTATCGGTAAAAAAATTGATGCCCTGATTCCATCCCGCTATCATGCCCAACATCAGCATCATCAGCATAACTACAATAAAAATCCGCAACCCAGGCCAATGGGTGTTGGCAAAGACCTTTATGCCGTAAAAAAAGATGGAAGCGAATTTCCGGTTGAGATAAGTTTGAGCAATTACTCCATGGGCAATGAGAGTTTTACCATTGCTTTTATTAGCGATATAAGCATAAGAAAAGAATTTGAAAACACCGTACAACAACATCAGCATAAATTAAATGAAACCAATAAAAAGATTGAAGAGTTGAATAACGAATTGGAGCAAAAAGTAGAATCCAGGACTAAAGAATTACAAGCAGCACTTGCAGCGCTCGAAACTTCAAAAGACGAACTTACCAAAGCTTTGAGCAAAGAGAAAGAGCTTAGCGACCTAAAGAGCCGATTTGTTTCAATGGCATCGCATGAGTTTAGAACTCCTTTAAGCACCATACTTTCCTCAGCTTCGTTAGTGGCAAAATATACCGAAGCCGAACAACAGGAAAACCGTACTAAACATATTCTTCGTATCAAATCATCGGTAAATAATCTTACTAATTTATTAAATGAGTTTTTATCAATAGGGAAAATAGAAGACGGGAAGATTACTGCCAATTATTTTGAATTTAACCTCAAAGAGATGTTAGCAGTATTGAGTAATGAAATGGAAGCTATTGCAAAAAATGAGCAACAAATAAAATTTATTTACACCGGCGACGAGCATGTTATTTCCGATCCATCCTTGTTAAGAAATGTAGTTACCAACCTGTTGTCTAATGCCATTAAGTTTTCTCCGGAGGGCAGTATTATAGAATTAGGCTGTAAAGTTTTAAAAACTGAATTGGTATTATCAATAAAAGATAATGGTATTGGCATATCTGCCGAAGACCAGGTTCATCTTTTTGAAAGGTTTTTTAGAGGAACAAATGTTACCAATATCCAGGGAACCGGCCTTGGCTTACATATTGTAGGCAAATACATTGAAATACTGGAGGGTAAGATTGAATTTAAGAGTAAATTGGAAAAAGGAACCCAATTCATCATAACATTAAAAAGGCTATCGTAAATTGCATTACTTTATTAAAACTGATGAAACATTTATTACTGATAGAAGATAATAATGAAATTAGGGAAAACACTGCTGAAATTTTAGAGTTGGCAGGTTATAAGGTACGCAAAGCCGAAAACGGTAAAGTTGGTGTAGAACTGGCTTTGCAGGAAAAACCCGACCTTATTATTTGCGATATAATGATGCCGGTTTTAGATGGGTATGGTGTGTTACACTTATTAAATAAAAATGAAAAGCTTAATGGAATACCATTTATTTTTTTAACCGCTAAAGCCGAGCGAAGCGATTTTAGAAGAGGAATGGAAATGGGGGCCGATGATTATATTACCAAACCATTTAGCGATATTGAACTGTTGAATGCAGTGGAAAGCCGCTTAAAAAAAACTGAATTTCTTTTAAAAAATTACAATACAGATGCAGAAGGTTTGCAACAAATGATAGCTGATTTTAAAGGCACCAATTCATTAGAGCAATTAGCTGACAACAGAAAAATAAATAACTATAAAAAGAAACAACCCATCTACACCGAAGGAAATCATCCCAATCGCCTGTACTATATTCAAAAAGGAAAAGTAAAAACCAGTAAAAGCAATGATGTAGGTAAAGAATTAACTGTTGGGCTTTTTACTAAAGGCGATTTTTTAGGTTACAATGCCCTGCTTGAAGAAACTGTTTATAAAGAAACAGCCGAAGCCATTGAAGATACAGAAGTGGCCATCATACCTAAAGAAGAGTTTGAAAATCTTCTGTATAGTAATCGTGAAGTGATGCATAAATTTATAAAGCTATTGGCTAAAAACGTAACTGAAAAAGAAAACCAACTGCTTGGCCTTGCTTATAACTCTTTACGAAAAAGAGTGGCAGATGCATTACTTACCTTACAGGAAAAATATAAAACAGAAACACAAGATAAATTCTCTATTCACATTTCACGGGAAGACCTGGCGAATATTGCAGGTACTGCCACCGAATCGCTTATTAGAACACTTAGTGATTTTAAAAGCGAAAACCTTATTGAAATAAAAGACGGGAATATAATCATCAGCAACCAAAAAAAACTGGCAGCAATGCTTAACTAACTTACAATACTGATGAAAGGTATTTGTTAAACTCGTTCTTAAGGTTATTAAATTCCTTTTCAAAATATTCCATTTCGTTACGGAGCTTCTCCTGCCGCTTCATTAATTTACTATCAGTTAGCATAGTTTTTGATTTATCCAGGTCTTGTTCCTGTAAATTAATATCATGTCTTAATTCATCAATATATACATCTTTCAATACAAATTTATTTTGAAATTGCTCTGCCAGTGCAAGAAATTCCATATCAGTACGATGGTCAACAACTTCGGCCAGCCGGTTTTTTAAAAATGTATTTTCCTGCTTAAAAAATTCAAGCAGGCGGTACCATGTTTTATTTTCATGTTGATACTGATTAGGTTTAGATATTTTAACAGCCGCCATATAATACACGTATTCTAATTTAAAAATTTTTCAAATCTATTTTTTATCTGACCAGCATTTCAGAACTACAATCATTTAATTACCTGAGATTCGTCAGGTTTACTGCAACAACTTTGTATAACATGTTTTGCTGTATTTGCTTTAGGGCTTACATAAGGTATCCCCAGTCCCATACCTCTTAAAATAAGCATACAAGCCATTAATGCCATCATAAAGGGATATGCCTTTCGTATTTTTTGCCTGATTCCTATGCCTATATAATTTCCAAAAAATGCAATGCTCCACATTACAGGTACCGTTCCTAAACCAAAAAAAGCCATGAACAATACGCTGTTTAATACATCGGCAGTAGCAACAGAACCTGCAACAGCCATATACACAAGCCCACAAGGAAGCAGGCCATTTAACAACCCTATGCTAAATAAAGAGCTATTATTTTTTTGGGTAAATAATCTACCTAAGTAACCTCTAAGTTTTTCAAAAAATCGGATGGTGCCGTTTGTTGTGCTAAATACCTTTGATCTTTTTGGCAGAATTATAAAGAACATAATTAAAACACCCATGATAATTGACAGCCATTGCTGAAAACCAAATAATGCAAATGATTTACCAACCAAACCAAAGATCAACCCAAAAAAAGAATAGGTTACAATGCGGCCTGCATTATATAATATTGCCCCCGAAAACTTAGCAAAAAATCCGTTATTGCTTAATGGTAAAGATAAAGCCAGCGGCCCACACATACCTACACAGTGAAAACTACCTAACATACCAATGGAAAAAGCAACAAAAAACAACTGTATCATTTATATAAATATTTTCTCTTCAAAATAGTAAGTAATAGTTCCTTCTTTCCAACTTAAATGTAATTTATGTAACCCTTTATTTTTTGTTGGGATACCAATCTTTACCGGTTCATCCTGAACTGAAAAACTTTCTTTTACATCTTTATTTTTATCCGATGGGCAATACAGCACTGCTTCTCCTGTTAATCGTTTTCCAGCAAAATCTTTTGGAAACCTGATGATGACCTCATTATCTTTTATATTAAATTCAATAGGAGCAGATAAAGCTTGTACCCTGTTTGTCTCATCTATCTTTTCCTGGTATTTTAATTCCTTTGCATAATAATCGGTTGTAACCAAATCTGTTTTTTGGTTGTACGATGTAAATACCATAAACAAAATGCCCGTAATAAATACAACAAATACCAATACAATTTTTGTTCCCCAGTTCATAATTATTATTTTAATTGTACACTTCGGGGCCAATGAATTTGGCCGATATGGTTTTAATTTTTTTATCTCCTTCATACATACCAATCTGTACTATTGTTTTCCAGTTGGTAACATCTTCTGGTTTTAATTTTACAAAAAATTGCAAGTTGCTGTAATCTTCTTTTTTTACGGTTAACCCTCCACTACCTACCAGCGTTATTTCTCCCGGCAAATTTTCCAGCTTTAACGTAAAGGCAATATCCTTATGCGTTTTATTGGCCAGTTTTAAATTATACAGGTTACTAATACGGCCATCGGGAAGTTTTGTATAAGTCATACCGGCAGTACGCATTAAGGTTACATCCAAATCGCTGCGGCTCACCAGTAAAAAAGCAAGCAATGACAATAAAAGCAATAACACAGCCGAATAAGCCTTAATGCGATTATTAAACTTTAATTTTTTACCCTGGGTAATACTATTTTCAGATGCATAACGGATAAGTCCTTTGGGTTTATTTATCTTAACCATTATATCATCACAAGCATCAATGCAAGCGGTGCAGTTAACACATTCCAATTGTGTGCCATTGCGTATATCAATACCTGTTGGGCAAACCCGTACACAGGCAAAACAATCAATACAATCTCCCTGGTTTGTATATTGCTCAAATTTAGCGGCTGCACTGTTACAAGCATCACCTTCCTTGCAACCAGTACAATCATGTTCTTCTTTTTTCTTTAGTTTACCTCTTTCTTCGCCACGTTTATGATCGTAAGCAACCACAATAGAATTCTTATCAAGCAACACTCCTTGTAATCTGCCATACGGACAAACTACAATGCAAGCCTGCTCTCTAAACCACCAATACACAAAAAAGAATACTGTAGTAAATATTAATAAAGAGATAAGTGTTCCTACATGACTGGCGGGCTGCTTGATATATTCCAGCAATTGATCCATGCCAATAATATAGGCAAGAAAAAAATTGGCGATTAAAAATGAAATTGCATAAAACAGTACAAATTTTATTGTACGTTTTTTTATCTTTTTCGAATTCCACGCCATGGCTCTTAACTGCTTTTGCTGTTGCGAATCGCCATCTATCCAGTATTCAATTTTTCGGAAAATCATTTCCATAGAAATGGTTTGTGGGCAAGCCCAGCCACAGAAAACTCGCCCAAAAACCACTGTAAACAAAATAACAAAAACTACAAACGTAAGCATACCAATACCAAAAATGAAAAAATCCTGTGGCCAAAATATTATGCCAAATAAAATAAACTTACGTTCCAGGATATTGAACATAAAAAGCGGGGTGCCATTTACTTTAATAAATGGCAACGTAAAAAATATAACCAGGTACAAAATACTGAACCAGGTTCGCAAATTATATAACTTGCCTTTTGGTTTTTTAGGATGAATGAAATTTCTCCTGCCTTCGCTATCAATAGTAGCAACCGAATCCCTAAAAGATTCATCGTTGTATATGTCGGTAATTTCTGTCATTTTTTATTTACTGCTTGTTGAATCTGGTTTTGCTGTAGCCGTTGAGTCGGCTGCAACTTCACCATTATCAACATAAAAAACACCTTGCTGTTCTTTTGCGGTTGTAGGTTTTGTACCAATAAACGATTTTACATAACTAGCCAGGAAACTTACTTCTTTGGGGCTAAACTGCCCGCCCCAGGCCTGCATCCCTTTATCGGGATAACCATGTTTGATAGATGCATAAATATCATTTAAAGATCCACCATGCAACCAGTAGTTATCGGTAAAGTTGGGGCCTACACTACCTCCGCCGTCTTTTAAATGGCAGGCTACACAATTGGCTTCATACAAATTTTGGGCAGCCTTTAATCCGTTGGCATCAGCAAAAGGCACATTATTTTCATCTATCTTATCCTTATTATTGGCATCGTAAATTTCTTTTGCAATTTTTGCTTTTTCCATCTCGGCATTATATTCCTGTGTGGGGTTCATACCTAAACCAAACACATGAAAGTTTAACAGGTAAATTACCGAAACGCCAATGGTTATATTAAAACCCCATTTCCACCAAGGTGGTAAAGAATTATCCAATTCTCTTATCCCATCATAATCATGATCCAATAAAATATCTTCTTCTTTTTCTACCGATACGGCTTTTGTAAGTAATTTAGAATCCATTTTTTTGAACCAGGCCGAAAACATTGAACCTTTTTTTGCTGGTCTCAATTTTTCTGGCAAAAGTTCGGTGTACATCCTGCGTATAGAAAATGCTAAAAATAATATTACAATGAATTCTATTCCTATTACGGTAAGAAACATATAATAAGCTGCTGCAGAAAGCCCTCCATAATTGGGTACGGTTTTTACAGTTTCAGTAACGGCATCTTGTGCATTTACTACCTGTGATAGTAAAGAAAAACAAACAATTAAAGCAACCGGTAAAATTTTAGATACATTCTTATTTTTATCAACCAATTGCCTGCCCAATGCGGTTAACACATATCCCATTCCCCAAATAACAAATGCCAGTACAACAATAACAATCATTAATAAGATGGCCAGTTGGTTGTATCCTTGTTCTGTAATTTGTGTTGTTGCAGGCTTTACATCCTGCCCTATAAGCAGCGTACTGATTGATAGCGCAAACGCAGTAAGAATGATTTTGTCTTTTATAGATTTAAGAAATTGCATACTATAATTTTTATAAGGTTGAGTTAGTTTTTGCAAGTGTTGTGTTTGATAACTCTTCATTATCAAAAGGGATATTGGAAAGTTCTGTTATCTTTTCTTTTTTCATCTTTTTAACTAACACCAGCAACACAATAAAAAAGATTAAAAAGATGAGCAATGAAATCATGGGATAAATATTTATTCCACTTATTGTTTCGGCATATTGTTTTATAAACTTAAACATGATTTTATTTATTAAATGTTGCAGTATTATTGTTTGTGATATCTTTTCCCAGGCGCTGCATGTATGCTATTAAAGCAATCACTTCCCTATCGGCCGGCACCTGTATTCCTTCAATTTTTAAATTGATACGAATGCTGTTTGCTTGCGTCATCAGGTCTTTGTTAGCAAATTTTTCGTAACCTTTTTCGTAAGGCACACCCAGTTTACGCATAGCATTTATTTTTGCTGCTGTGTTTGAAGTATCAAGTTTTTGCTCAATCAAAAATGGATAAGTAGGCATGATGGAACCTTCGCTCATAGAAGATGGTTCTCTAAAATGCCTGAAATGCCAGCCATCGGTTTTTCTGAGATTGCCCGTACCTTCCCGTGCCAGGTCGGGACCTGTTCGTTTACTGCCCCACTGAAACGGTTTATCATAAATAAATTCGCCTGCTTTTGAATACTCTCCGTAGCGTTCCGTTTCGCTACGAAAAGGCCGTATCATTTGCGAATGACATACGTAACAACCTTCACGTACATAAATATCTCTACCCTGTAACTCAAGTGGGGTGTATGGTTTTACGCTGCTAATGGTGGGTACGTTTGATTTTATCATAAATGTTGGAACCATTTCTATAATACCTCCAATCAATATTACTATCAGGCTAAGTATCATTAGTTGTATGGGTTTTCTTTCAATAACCCTGTGCCAATGTTCGCCTTTATGCTTTTCGGTTATTATTGCAAGTGGCGCTGCTTCTGCCTCTTCATTGGCAACCAGCTTGCCTTGTTTTACTGTTTTATAAATATTATAGAACATGATAAATACACCTGATAGATACAATACACCACCTAATGCACGCATGGCGTAAAATGGTTTCATGTATGTAACAGTTTCCAGGAAAGAATATTTTAACTGACCGGCATCAGTAAATTCTTTCCACATCAAACTTTGCTGTATGCCTGCCCAATACATAGGAATGGCATAAAATATAATACCAAGTGTTGCCAGCCAAAAATGATTGCTGGCTAATTTTTTTGAATAGAGTTGAGTATTAAAAATTTTTGGTAATAGCCAGTATAAAACTCCAAAGGTTAGCATACCATTCCATCCCAGTGCGCCAACATGTACGTGTGCAACTATCCAATCGGTGTAATGCGAAATTGAACTAACACTTTTTAACGAAAGCATTGGGCCTTCAAAAGTTGCCATACCATAAGCAGTTACAGCCACCACCATAAATTTTAAAATCACATCGTCTCTCACCCTGTCCCATGCTCCACGCAAGGTTAGTAACCCGTTTATCATACCGCCCCAACTTGGGAAAAGTAACATAACAGAAAAAACTATACCTAATGATTGTGCCCAGTTTGGCAGTGCTGTGTATAAAAGATGATGAGGCCCTGCCCATATATATAAAAATATAAGCGACCAAAAATGGATGATAGAAAGTTTATACGAGTAAACCGGACGATTAGCCGCTTTTGGCAAAAAATAATACATTAAACCCAGGTAAGGTGTGGTTAAGAAAAATGCCACTGCATTGTGCCCGTACCACCATTGTACCAATGCATCCTGTACACCAGAATACCAGCTATAACTTTGTAACCAGCTATAAGGTAATTGGCCCGATCTTACAATATGTAAAACAGCCACTGTTACAAAAGTGGCAATGTAAAACCAAATGGCAACATATAAATGCCGCTGTCTTCTTTTAATAATAGTGCCAAACATATTCCAGCCAAATACAACCCAAATAATGGTAATAGCCACATCAATTGGCCAAATAAGTTCGGCATATTCTGCACCTTGTGTTAAACCAAGCGGTAAAGTAATGGCAGCAGCTACAATAATAAGTTGCCAGCCCCAAAAATGAATATAGCTGAGTTTATCGCTATACATTCTTGCTTTACACAGGCGTTGCAAAGAGTAGTAAACACCCATGAAAATTCCATTACCTACAAAAGCAAAAATAACCGCATTGGTATGCAACGGACGCAAACGGCCAAAAGAGCCATACTGCGTTATGTTTAATTGAGGAAATACTAATTGCAGTGCCGCCCAAAGGCCAACAAGCATACCTACGCCACCCCATATTATGGTGGCATAAGCAAAATTCTTAACTATCCTATTATCATAATAAAATTTTTCTACCTGCATGTTATTATTTGGTTTGGTTTATTGTTTTATATTTTTTGTTGAGTTTGATTCTATTTTTTCTGGTTCATCAAAAAGCATCCGTATTGATGGTGTATAATCATCATCAAACTGGCCTTTTTTAACACTCCATAAAAATGCAGCCAAAAAAACGACAGCAACAAGAATACTGAAACCGATAAGGATGAAAAATGCGCTCAAAAGAGATAATGTTTTTTAATCTTCAAAAATAACTTCGGGTTAAAATATTGAGAGTGATGACTATCAAATTAAAATATGATTTTAATCATGTGTACTTTTATAATCCTCTTTTACGAGCTGCTAATGAAGCATATAAACTAACTAACAATACAATACTAATGCTACTTGCCGGCATAAGAATAGCTGCTACCATTGGGGAAAGTAAGCCCTGTACGGCAAACGATAGCCCTACGATGTTATAAATAATGGAAAGTACAAAACTGGCCATTACTATTTTTTTACCAGCCTTTGCATAACTTAAAAATTTATCCATCATAGATATATTGGTACTATCCAAAATGGCATCGCTGGCAGGTGAAAACCGGGCAGTGTTATCACTCACTGCAATTCCTACATTACTTTGCATCAGGGCGCCAGCATCGTTCAGCCCGTCGCCAATCATTAAAACATATTTATTTTCATTGTTGTGGGATGAATTTGTGTTGTTTTGTAAGTTTTTTACAAAGGCTAGTTTTTGTTGTGGCGATTGCCAGAAGTTTAATTTAGCATTACTGCCAAATATTTTTACCAGGTTTTCTTTTTCTAAATCATTATCGCCTGAAAGCACATATAAGTTAAAACCTTTTTTACCAAGCTTTTTTATCATTTCTTTAATTCCATTTCTATATTGATTTTGAATGCTGAAAGTACCCATAAGCACTTCGTCCATCACCACATGCACTGCAGTTCCGTTATCCTTATCGGGCAATGGGTTTGTTTCTTTTACAAATGTTGATGAACCCATTTTAATGTAAGTATTGCCTGCTACTGCTTCCAGCCCATTGCCGGCATATTCTTTAAACTGGTTTAGTGGTATTAATTTTTCAGGTACATCAGATAAGGAAGAAGCAATAAGTTTACTTAATGGATGAGAAGATTGTTTGCTAATGGTTTTAATTATTGCCTTCTCATCATCGGAAAGAGGCAAACCAGTGTAATAAATTTTAGCAGAATGGCTTTGTGTTAAAGTTCCGGTTTTATCAAATACGATGGTATTTATTTTTGCCAGTGATTCAATAACTGATGCATTTTTAAGATAAAGTTTATTTCGTCCAAAAATTCGCAACATATTACCATACGTAAATGTTGCAGAAAGCAACAACGAACAGGGGCATGCAACAATTAATACTGCTGTAACAGCTGGAAATATTTTTGAACCATCTGTAAAATACCAAAAAACACATGTTGCAAAAGCTATGATAAATAAGATATATGTAAAATAGCGGCTCCAGGGATGTATGAAAGATTTATCTTCATTTTTTTTACTACCAAAAATATCATTATTCCATAGTTGGGTAATATAACTCTGCGAAACATCCTTTATCACTTCAAGTTCAATAGCGCTACCAACCTGTTTGCCACCTGCGTATATAAGCGTTCCATTATTTTTTTCAACCGGTACATTTTCGCCGCTTACAAAACTGTAATCAATATTGCCTGTACCCTTTACCAGAATGGCATCGGCCGGTATCATTTCCTGGTTTTTGATGATGATATGATCAGATATTTTTAATTGTGTTACCGGGATATTCTTTTCAACTCCATTGCTACTGATGGTAACACCCAGCGGAAAATAAGACAGGTAATCCCTGTCGAACGAAAATGAATCATAAGTTTTATTTTGAAACCATCTGCCAATTAGCATAAAAAAAACAATACCGCTTCCTGAATCGAGATAACCTGCGCCTTTACCTGTAACAATCTCGTAATAACTTCTTGCAAATGTTACTATAATTGCAAGTGCAATAGGTGCATCTATATTTAAAAATTTTTGCCGTACTCCTTTCCATGCCGAAATAAAAATATCGGCAGAACTGAAAAACAATACCGGAAGTGATAATCCAAGGATAATCCAACTGAATGTTTCTTTTAGTCCAGCTTCATCAATAAACCCCGACGAAAGGTATTCCGGGAAACTAAGCATCATAATATTTGAGAAACAAAAACCTGCAACACCAATCTTATAAATTTGTTTCCTGTTAAAAGATGGTGTTTTTTTTGCAGCCATATCATTTAAGCTGATGTGGGGTTCGTAACCGATAAAAGACAACAATTCCACTACTTTACGCAGCGAAATTTCTTTAGGATTAAAAATGATAAAAATTTCTTTCAGTTGAAAATTAACCTGCGATTGTTTTATTCCCGGTTCAATCCTGTGCAGGTTTTCAAGCAGGTAAATGCAGGATGAACAATGCATTTGTGGAATAGAGAAAGTAATATTTACCTGTTCATCACTGCTAAATTGAACCAACTTTTGAATAGTGGCCTCATCTTCCAGGTAAGCATATCGTTCTGATACAAACTTGCCTTTTGCTTTTAGTCCGGGATTTTTCTCCAGGTCGTAATAATTGCAAAGGTTATTTTCGTGCAGTAAAAGATAAACCTGCTTGCAGCCTAAACAACAAAACTGATGGTCATCTACAGATACAGCCTTACCATCACAATTATCGCCGCAATGAAAACATTTAGTTGATATGGAAAGCGTTTTACTGATAAAATATTTTTAAAATAAAAAAGCCGCCACATAAGAATATGCAGCGGGATTAATTAAACAGAAACTACTGAACACGCTTGTTAGAAGTACAGGTGCTCAATCCGAAAATTTTATATACAGGACAAAATAAACTTGCGCCGGTTAATAATGGTGCTAACGCCAATAAACCCCACCAACTTTTAAAATACAAACCTGCACCGGCTATAAACACTGCCAGTAGAAACCTTATCATCCTGTCTGTTTTTCCAATATTGCAAGTCATAATTTTTAATTTAACTACACAAATATTGAAAAAACTATGCTGTAATAAACTGAGGAGGGTCAAACAGAAATATGATGTTCATCATGTGCCTGTCAATTAGCTTTGTAATAATAATGCAGATTGCAGTTGCTGAACAAATAAAATTGTATTTAACTACGTTTTAATTATTCTTTTTCGAATAACCATTTAAAAGCTTTTTCCTTTTTTTGAGGTTGCAGGTTGTATTTTTCAATGGTATTATTCTTAATATACTCAACGGCTTCATCAACAGAATCAGTAAAAAAGAAAAGTTCGGTGTCGTTGGGCGAGATAGTACCGTTGGCTTTCATTACATCTATATGAGCCATGATATTTTTATAAAATTCCTTATCCATAATAACTACCGGAAAATCGCTTATTTTTTTAGTTTGTATCAGCGTGATTGATTCAAAGTATTCATCCAGTGTGCCAAAGCCTCCGGGCAATACAACAAAGGCATAAGAATATTTTGTTAGTAATGTTTTTCGCACAGAAAAATATTTAATGTCCACCCATTTATCCATGTATGGATTGGGGTTTTGTTCGTGCGGCAATTCAATATTGCAGCCTACACTTTTTCCTCCCACTTCCCTGGCGCCTCTGTTGGCTGCTTCCATAATTCCGGGTCCGCCACCCGTCATAATGGTAAAACCAAGTTGGGCTATTTTACCAGAAATATCACGGGCCAGTTCGTAATACGGATGTCCTTCTTTAAACCGGGCTGATCCAAAAACTGTAACACAAGGGCCAACAAAATGCAAAGCCCTAAAACCTTTTATGTATTCAATCAATACACTAAAACTAAACTTAAATTCTTTCAAGCGGCTTTGCGGGCCTTCTAAAAATTGTATCTCACGCTTTGTCATAATTCATTTTTCTAATCAAACTTAACTTTTTTTGATTAGAAATGAACAGTAGTAGAAGTTGTACTTATTTATGAGAGATAAATATGGGCATTTTAATTTCATGAATGACTTCCGATGCAAAACTTTTTTTAAAAAGATGTGATATTAACGAACGGGAAAATGCACCCATAACTATAAAACTATTGGGCATGTGTAAAAGCCATTCGGTAAAATCTTTTTTATTTTTAAGATGCAATGCTTGTAATCTTAAATTTGGAAAATGACGGGATACCAGTTCGGTAATAAGGCCATATTCAGGCAGGTCATCTTCATGGTTAAGGATAGATAACAATATTGTTTCTTTTTTTGCAAGTTCCGGATGCACATAAGCAAATTGCTTAATGGCGAAAACTGAAGACTCACTACCATCATAAGTTAAAATAACCTGCTTGGGTTCTTCATAATTTTCGGGTAGTAACATAACAGGGCATTCCGATTTTTTAAGAACTTCTTCCAAGTAAAAATTAGGTTGGCTTTTTGAAACGTTATCATAAAACAATTCGCTGCTTATTATCAAAGTATCGGCAAAGCGACTTTCTTCTATCAAAGATGAAATAGCCATCATATCAATATCTTTATGTATGCGGTACTCAATTCCTTCGTTAGTACAAGCTTCTGTAAATTTATTTACATTCTTATTCACCAACTCATTATCTTCATTTTTAGTAAGCCATTCAGGCAACAGTGGAGCCGCTTCCATACCTGTAAACACCAATAGTTTTGAATAATCTACAGGGCTAAGAAAAATACCAGCCAATAATATTTTTGTAGAAAAGTTGATACTTTTAGCAAACTCAAATGCACCTTTTGGAAAATGCTGCCCATCAAGCGCTATAATTAATTTTTTCATTGTTTTATTTTTAGAATTTAAAATATCTACTAAATCCAATACAACTAATTCTAATCATAAATTACAATTTTTATACTGCCTGTGCAATAAAATATTTTTATAAAAAATGTTTTTCATCATATTTTATATAAACATGACTGAACGCATAAAATGGACAAACACCCCAGTTTAGTTTTACTTTATAAAATAAAATCAATATGATACACAGAATTAAAACAACCTTGGCAATAACCGTTTTATTATTTGCCACAGCATGTAATAGCAGCGAAACAACTAACACTGTTGCTGCTGCTGCATCTGAAAACACTGCTACCACAGGTCAATCTGGTGTAAAAGACGATGCATCAGAAAAAAATGTGGTTCAAATTGCAATTGGCAGTAAAGACCATACTACATTGGTAACTGCTGTTAAGGCTGCCGAACTGGTAGATGCATTAAGCAATGCCGGACCATTTACTGTATTTGCACCAACCAATGCCGCTTTTGAAAAATTACCAGCAGGTACTGTTGATGGATTGCTTAAACACGAAAAGAAAGATGATCTAACTACTATCCTTCAATATCATGTTTCGTTAGGCGTTTTTAAACCCGAAATGTTTCAAGATGGGCAAACCATTGGGCAGGTAGATGGTGGAAACATTTCCATTAGTAAAAAAGCAGATGGCATTTATATAAATGGTACTGCAAAAATAATAGCTTCCATACAGGCTGCCAACGGAATTGTGCATGTGATAGATGGCGTACTGTTACCTTCGGGTAATTAAAATATGTTGATTGTAATTTAGACAGAAGAAAAAAGCGCAAACATTTTGTTTGTGCTTTTTCTATTTATAATTAAATGAAGGCATTAAACTAAAATTCGATAAACCCGAATTAATTATATCAAAATATTTTATCGGAAGAAGAAGATTCAGCAGCTATCTTCATTTGCATAACAGCCGAAATGCTTAATGCCCTCGTTTTTACAAGTGTGGCAGTATCACCTTTAAACAGTTCATCAACCGTTGAAGTGAACAAGCTGTTCCATCGCTTGAAATGTTTATCTGTTAATGGATACAAAGTATTAACATGTTTATGCAGTTCCATTGGGTTACCAGTATATGGTCCGGTATAAAATAACATATTTTCAAAAAAATTGTACATCACGGGCAAATGTTTTTCCCAGCTTACGTTTGCTACATCAGTAAAAATAAAACCAATAAGCTCATCGCCTTTCACTTTGTTGTAAAATTCATCTACCAATAATTCAATATCTTTTCTTGATGTGATATCTTTTTTCATTGCCGGCATTTTAATGCAACAATACATGTGTATATTTTAGTTATTTCATTTCGTTTTAATTGTAATAAATGAAATAACCTAATTTTTTCATTACGGATTTAAACCTGTTAAACATTGTCTTTGTTTCATTTTTAAATGAATATTATGATAGTTGTATGCTACAGGTCTTTATGTTTAAATTTCCTCAATGACAACCAGGTTGGAACAAACACCCATGCAATAAGAATAAAAAATGAAACTGTTGTTCCAAGTTGTGTTCCAAAAAAGTCTTTGAAGATGGCTCCGGTATAACCCATCAATGCTGCTACATCCATCTTTAATAAAATCAATATCCGGCTTAGATCAATAGGGTTTAATGCTGTTGCGCCAACCATTAGTTTTTCTAAAGGGTAATCGGCAAATTGAAAAAGCACAAACAAAATAAGCCCATCGAAAATAATAGAAAAATAAAGCCACAATAAGATTACCACACCAATACCTTTTGCCTTATCTCGTGCAATAACGGCTGCCAGCATGGCTAGTGCCACAAATATAACCGACAATAAAAGCCCAGTGCCTAACATCATAAAGCCTGTAGGCGTTGCTTCAAACAATAATATAGGAATACCTGCACCAACAAAAAATGCAAATGCCATTGAAACAGCTAGACCCGAAAAAAGACTTAACCAGATTGTTTTTCTTTTTAACGGCTGGCTTACCAGCAGTTCTAAAAATTCGGAACTGTTATAAACATAAATTGCAGGAAACAATAAACTTACCAATGGCACTATAATTAAGATAATGTTCAGCAAACTCAATAAGCCTTTTGCCGAATTATCTTCCAGGTTAAAAACACTTATAGATATCAATAATAAAAATGCTGTATAAGCCAACACAATCTTATTGCGCAGGATATCTATGATTACATATTTGATTATTTTTTTCATTTTCTTATTGGGTCATTACTTTTGCAATAGCCCTGGATAATTTTTCTTCACCAGTATCTTCCCGTAGATCATTAATACTTTTATGAAACCAAAGTTTTCCTTCCTGCATATATATAACCTGTGTTATCAAATCATCCAGTTCGCTTAAGATATGTGAGGTAATTAAAACCAGTTTACCTTCGTTTTTTTCAGTAATAATTTTTTCTTTTAGTATTTCAGAAGCTACAGGGTCTAAGCCTGCTGTGGGTTCGTCCAAAATCAATACATCGGGGTTAAATAAAAATGCCAGGGCTGCACTTACTTTTTGGCGTGTGCCGCCCGATAATGTTCTCATACGTTTGCCTTTCATTTCATTAAGTCCAAATTTATTAATCAGTTCTTCATCTAATTTAAAATCTTTCTTCTCTCTAATATCTTTCATCATATCCAATATCTGGCCAATGGTCATATTTTCGGGATAGCGGCCAATTTGTGGCATATAACCTATGTTTTCCCGGTAATGCCAATCGTGTTTTATATTTTTTCCATTAAAAGTTATAAAGCCACTGTCGCAAACTACCATCCCTAAAATGCTTTTTATAAAAGTTGTTTTACCACAACCGTTGGGGCCAATCAACGCAATACATTCGCCTTTGGTGCAGTTAACACTAACATTATCAAGCACTTGAAGTTTACCAAATCTTTTAGATACATTACTTGCTATAATCATAATGCTAATGGTTTCATTAAAGGATGATCGTCTTTTAAATTCTCGGGAGTAAGCGATGGTAAAACTTTTTCTGTTTTATCCAGCAATGTTGCCATCAGGCTTCTAAACAATATCATGGCAGGCGGATTTCGTTCAATAATCATGGCATACATGCTTACCGGCCTAAAAGGTACATCACCCAATTTATCTTTATTCAAATCGTAACCCTCATATTTATCCCAATAATTATTGTTGAAATCGTTCAATACCAGGTTACCATTGGTTCCTACATCAAAGGTGTTACCTTTAAAATTATTATTGTGTACAGTAACATCCATACAACTTGCCTGTATCTGCATGGCCCATCCATTATCTTTAAACAGGTTTTTTTCCATGTGAATACGACTGGCGCCTTCCATAAATATTCCTGTTGTATTTTTTTCAAACACATTGTTATCAATATATCCATCGCTTATTTCTTTTAGTAATAATCCATAAGCGCCATCGCCCCAGTTTTCTTCAAAATAATTACGAATCATCTTTAACCCTTTGGAAAACATAACTGCTACACCGGCGCCATTATCTCTAAAAACATTGCAGATATAAGCATCATCATTTGAAAACATGAAATGTAACCCATACCTAAGATTATGTTTTGAAACATTGCGCCATATAATAGAATTTTTTACAAACTCAAAATAAATACCATCCCTGTGGCCAATAATGGAATTTCCTAAAATGCGCAGGCTGTCGCTCTTCCAGCAGTGTATGCCATTTCCGCTTTCCTGTTCAATCTTACTATAAGCCGTAAGGGTATTATTTTCTATTAAGCAGTTTATACCATATTGGATATAAATACCAAAGAAAGTTTTTTCTAAGATATTATTACGGATAACAACATCCCTGCTATTGTACACTTTTATGCCCGCATAATCCTCAATGCTTGATACACCGCAGTTAATAATGTTAAACCCTTCTACCAAAACTGCATCTGCCTTTATGGAAATAATTTCGTACTTATTGTCGCCATCTATTATTGGATGATCAATTCCTATCAATGCCACAGACTTGTTGATAATGATATTTTGTTCATGATAATGCCCTTTATTTACCAGAATCGTATCTCCGTTTGCAGAAAAAAGTAAAGCCTGTTGAATGGTTTTTACGTTTTGTGTTTTACCTACATGTATTGTTTTTGCAAAATTATTTTGTGTTAGAACAAGCAATAGCGATATGTAAATTAATTTCTTCAAGGCTTATACATGTCGTTCCAGGAAATATTGTTACCATTAAAACGTTTTTGAATTACTGCCAGGCTATCTTTATTATCGAAAGCTGCAATATTGCCGCCCATGGGACTTCTCAGCTCATCTGCATTTAAGAACAATGCCTTTTCAACATCAATTAGCTGGTGCGTTCCTGAATAGTTAGTGAAGTATATATTTTTTATGTCTTTAGATGCTACAACATTTGTTTTCAGGAAATTTAAAATACAATGAGCATCATCAAATTTATAAATCTTACCTTTTTTTGTAACCAGTTCGGATCCAAATCGAACATCGCTTATTGTCATCTTACAAAAATTACAATTATCAACTCCAATCTTAATGGGCTCTGGGCCTATATTACACGAACTCATCAATAACAGCAGGCTGATAGCTATTATTGGTTTTGAAAATAATTTTGCATCTCTTTTACTGCTACGCCAAACTACAATTGTTATATAAAGCAGTATTGCGCCAACTGCAATAAATATCCAGCCGCCAATATCCGGCATTGAATAAGCACCAAAATTGAGTAACTGTTTAAACCCTATCAAAGGAGGCTGATAAGCCATGCCCGGTACAATAATAGCTGCATCGGGACTTAAATTATGGCCATAATCATACTCCCAACGCCAAAAATCGTACATAGATAAGATTCCAAAACTTACAAAGAGAATTAACAGTGTGTAAAGCATTTTTTTTCTGGCAATTATTGCAGCTACAAAAAATAATAATACAAAGAAGCCTATGATATATGGTAATATGGTAAACTCAATAAAATCTTCTGTATGTAATGTTTTCATACCTATGTAATGGTTTAATCCATTAATAATATCCACATTACCGGCCAGTTTTCCAGGATAAATAAGCAGGCGTAAACCTTCGGGATATTGTGGCGCCACCAAGTCAATTCGCCAAAGCGGTACAAATAAAACGGCTATAAGTGCTAAACCACAAAAAGTTAATAATATCCTTACCCATGGTTTCAATTTATTTTCTTTCATTGTATTTAATTTAATCTTAGTAACTCAAAAATTTTGGTTTTGATAAGCATTAAACAGAATTGATAGTATTGAACATTAAGTTATTTTTTTTATTCAATAAAAAAGGGAACAGGTCTGTAATAGCAGCCTGTTCCCCAACAATTAAAACACTATTTGGTTTTTAGAGAATCAGTTGCTGATGCTTCAATTTTTCCTGTACCAAATTTTAATGGCACATTACTTCCGGCAGGAGAAACCCTTACATATCCCGACATTTCCTGGTGCAAAGCACTACAAAAATCGGTGCAGTAAAAAGGTGTTATTCCCACTCTGTCCGGAACCCACTTTAAAGTTTGTGTTTCGCCGGGCATTACCAGTAATTCGCCTGTTAAAGCACCTTTAATGGCAAACCCATGCGGTACATCCCAATCCTGCTCAAGGTTGGTTACATGAAAATAAACTTCATCGCCTATTTTAATACCTTCAATATTATCAGGTGTAAGGTGAGAGCGGATAGCAGTCATATAAACATCAACCCTGTTACCATTTCGTACCACTTTTGTTTCCTTTTCGCCATTACTCCTGTAAGGATTTTTATTTTCTTCCAGCTTAAAAAACTTAGTGGAGTTAGGTGTAATCAGGTCGGCAGCAATAATCTGTGCATAGTGCGGTTCGCCAATTGTAGGAAAATCTAAAATCAATTGCATCTTATCGCCACTTATATCATATAATTGTGCACTTTGCGAAAGCTCGGGGCCTGTTGGCAAAAACCTGTCTTTTGTAATCTTATTATAAGCTACCAGGTATTTTCCATAAGGTTTTTTTGTATCGCCACCGGCAACAGTTAAATGACCTACTGAATAATATGTTGGCGCTCTGTCAATAACTTTTAAATCTTTAATATTCCATTTAACCACTTCGGATGAAACGAACATAGAAGTATAAGCATTTCCTTTTTCATCAAACTCGGTATGTAAAGGGCCAAGGCCTGGTTTTTTTACTTCGCCATGCAACACAGATTCGTATTTCAAAATAGGAATACCTTCAAAATTGCCGATGTAATCTTTTGCAGCAATAGCTTTTATCATCTTATCAAAACTAAAAACCGGAATTAAGGCGGCTAATTTTCCGCTACCTACAATATATTCGCCGGTTGGGCTAACATCGCACCCATGTGGCGATTTAGGGCAAGGAAAGAAATAAGCAATATCCGGAAAATCTTTAACATCCATTACTGAAACTTCTGTTTTTATTACAGAGGTGGCTGAATGGGTATTTTCATCGTACACATTGTGTGCATATTTTACCGATTGTTTTCTTGCCTTACCAGCTTTAAAATATTCTTCGGCTTTTTTCCAGTTGATAGCCATAATAAAATCTTTGTCTTTTTGCGAAGCATTAACCTCAAGCAAAGTATAAGCCTGTTCTGTATTATAAGTAGAGAAGAAGAACCAACCGTTTGAAACACCTTTACCGGCACGGCTTAAATCGAAATTAAAACCAGGGCATTGCAACTGGAAGGAAATGTCCATAGCGCCATTATCTTTTTGTACGCTGATGAAACTGATGGTACCTTTAAAATTTTCTTTGTATGTGCTAATGGGAACATCACCATTCTTATCATCTGGAGGAATGCTAAACCTTGTACCGGCAACAACATACTCTGTATTTTCGGTTATAAATGGAGAAGAGTGGTTACCACCGCTGTTTGGTAATTCTAAAATTTCTGCTGTACGAAAAGTTTTCAAATCAATCCTGGCCACCCTTGGAGTGTTGTTAGCATTTCCAAAAATCCAGCGTCCGTCGTACATTCCATCGGTTTTAGATAATTGTACGTGGTGCAGATCGTCCCAGGGTACAAAGCCGTGCGAAGTATTTAGCATAGGTTTTGTTTCTTCGCTGTAGCCATATCCTTTTTCTGGATCAACAGAAAAAACTGGTATAACACGAAGTAACCTTCCTGACGGTAATCCGTAGGCGCTTAATTGTCCGCTAAATCCTCCGGAAACAAAATTATAATACGCATCGTATTTACCTGGAGCTACATAAGTTTTTGCAGCTGCATCTGAATTTACAGCCGAACCTGCATTTTTTGGCTTGCAGGCATTAAAGCCAATCAGTAAACTGAATGCAATAACAGTTACCGGCAATAGTTTATACTTCTTCATTTTGGTTGTTTTATTATAAGTGATTATTTTACACCATCGTTTTTTCGCATATATTCATAAAGTGATCTTGCATCTTCATCACTCAAATTTTGATTGGGCATACGCACCAGGCAAATTTCTAATTGAGCTTGTGCTTTAGGGTCTTTATCCAGCATTGCATCTGTATTAGTTGTAAAATTCATAATCCAATCTGCGGTATGGCGTTCTGTAACACCTAACCAACCCGGACCTACTAATTTCTCGCTGGTTAATTTGTGGCAACTGCTACATTTTACACCATACACTTTTTCACCGTTAGAGGCCATGGCTGCATCTAATTTTTCACCAATTTGTACATCCTTAAATTTTCCCTCACCTCTTTGGGGGTCGTATGGAGGATTACCAGAGGCATCTTTTGGAACTTCTGCAGTAACCGGATTATCAGATGCAGGTGTAGTATTATCTTTATTTTCAGAATTTCCACCACCGCAGGCTGCTATAAATGCACCTAAAAACAGAAGAATTGCAAACTTTTTCATGTTGATTAATTTTAAGTTTTAGTAATTATTTTACAAGATTACAGGCATACATCTCATTTTTTTATGCGCTGCGTCATAACTCTAATTTAATGTTTTTGTAACTGTAAAAGAACTTTTATTTTGTACCACAAAGGTATTTTTCAATAAAATAAACATATAGTAAAACCGTATGATTCTAATCATAAACAATTATGTCATTTATCATAAGATTGAAAAAACAGCAACCTTATTTTTGTTTTACTTAAGTATAATTTTTTATGATAGACCTGGATATTTTACTTGCCTGGGGAGGTGTGTTTAAAAAAATTGGCGCCGGAGAGATTATTTTCCAGGAAGGGCAAAATTCATCGCTTTACTATCAATTGGTGGAAGGAAAAGTAAGATGGGTAAATATAAATGAACAGGGAAAAGAATTTATACAAACATTAATTGAACCTGGAGAATGTTTTGGAGAATTTGCTTTATTTGATGATGAACCCTTTGCTGCAACTGCCATTGCCGACGAAGATTCAGTAATTATCCGCCTGCATAAAACCTCATTTTATGAAATATTAAAAGAAAATCCCGAACTGCATTTTGCATTTTCCAAACTACTTACCCAACGGCTGCGTTTTAAATTTCTAATCTTAAAAGAACTCGCCAATCATAACCCCGAAAACAGCATCAGTTCATTACTGAAATACTTTAAAGAGCATCAGAAAAACATTTGCACAAAATGCAATAAATTAAAACTTACCCGGCAACAAATTGCTGATATGACTGGTTTTAGGGTAGAAACCGTTATACGTACCATGAAAAACATGCAACAAAAAGGTGAATTGACTATTACTAAAGGCAAAGTTTACTGTTGAATATGATTAAGGTCATAGCTTTTTCAAAATCATATATTAGCTTTGCATTAAACAGAAAATATGGCGTCTCCGCTATTCCGCTGGCTTAAAATATCACTTATAAATTTATTGATAGTTGCAACACTTGGTGTAATACTCAGGTATAAAATATTATTTCCCCTTCCGTTTATTGATCAAAAACATTTATTGCACGGTCATTCTCATTTTGCTTTTGCCGGTTGGGTAACACAGGCGTTAATGACCTTAATGATAATATACCTGGCACAGCAAAGTAAAACCAATATCTATAAAAAATATAGGTGGTTATTAATGGCTAATTTATTTACTGCTTATGGTATGCTTATATCATTTCCAATACAAGGTTACGGTCTTTTTTCTATCATATTCTCTACAGCATCAATCATAGTTTCTTATTTCTTTGCATTTATTTATTGGAGAGACCTTAACAGGCTGCCCATACAAGCGCCTGCCCATGCATGGTTTAAAGCTGCCGTACTGTTTAATGCTTTTTCATCGCTTGGTGCATTTGCACTTACAATTATGATGATTGAGAAGATTATTCATCAAAACTGGTACCTGGCAGCTGAATATTTTTACTTGCATTTTCAATATAATGGTTGGTTCTTTTTTGGTTGCATGGGATTATTATATGCCTTACTTAACCGTTTTAATGTTTCAAAAGATTCGCTGAAAAGAATATTCTGGTTATTTGCTTTTGCATCGGTACCGGCATATTTCTTATCAACTTTATGGATGAAAATGCCTTTATGGGTTTATGTATTGGTTGTGCTTGCAGCTTTTGCACAGGTAATAGGTTTTATTTGGCTTATAAACCTGGTTAAATTTAAATGGAAAAGTATTAAAGAAACTTTTTCAATAACAGTAAAATGTATCATTGGGCTTTCCATGATGGCGCTTTCAATAAAATTATTGTTACAGTTAGGATCTACCATTCCATCACTTAGCGACCTGGCTTTTGGCTTTAGGCCAATTGTTATTGGTTATTTACATTTGGTATTGTTAGGTGTTATTACCCTGTTTTTAATAGGTTATATATTTTCTGAAATGCATTTTGGGCTTAATAAAGTAACTACACTAGGCTTATTTGTTTTTGCAGGAGCAGTTGTATTAAATGAAATTGTTTTGATGGTACAGGGTACGGCTGCCATGAGTTACCATATTATTCCTTTTGTAAATGAAATGCTTTTGTGCGCTGCATTACTTTTATTTACAGGTGCATTTTTAATGGCTTTTGCTAAAAGAGGTAATTCATAATTTTCTTTAATGATAAATGTATTTTTGTCTTCATTTTTTTATACCATCTTAAGCTATTTCTGCATCAATACCATTTCAGGTTAAACATCTAAATACAAACCATGACGAAAATCATGTAACCAAATGTTTGATTTGTGATTTAAGTTACAAAACAAAATGTTTTCAAATTTTAGTTTTGCCATATTCAATAAAAATTAAAAAAATAATTTTATGGCAAATCACGAAATAGAAACACAATGGATGGGTAAAATGCAATTTAATGCATTGATAAACGGGCATACAGTTGTAATGGATGCTCCTGAAAAATCGGGTGGAGAAGATGCTGCACCAATTCCAAAACCTTTTGTATTGGCTGCATTATCGGGATGTACCGGTATGGACATCGTAGCCTTGCTTCGCAAGAGTAATAATCCTGTTGATGACCTCAACATGATAGTTACCGGAGAACTCAGCAAGCAAGCGCCTATTCAATATGTATCCATTCATATTCGTTACGATTTTAAAGGAGATGAAAAATTAAAAGAAGCCGCATTGAACGCAGTTACCGATTCGCAGGAAAAATATTGTGGTGTTAGCAGTATGCTTAAAAAAGCTATTCCGGTAACCTGGGAAGTGATATTTAATGGTAATCTGCTATTCAGCAATAAAACAACTAAGCAAATTGCAGTAGTATAAATTTTACATGTAAAATCTCATAACTTGCAATTATCATAAAGTGCTAAAAAAATAAACTGCTATATGCAACTCTGGAAAAATATAATCAGCCGGCCATCTTAATTACTATTTCCTTATAACCTAAGCTGAATTTATTTTTTACTTTATTTTTTTACTAATTATGAATACTATAATTGAACCATTCCGGATTAAATCCGTAGAGCCGATATATTTTAATACCAAAGAAGAAAGAAAATACATTTTAGAAAAAGCATTTTACAATCTTTTTCATATCCATTCCAAAGATGTTTTAATAGACTTACTTACCGATAGTGGAACCAGTGCCATGAGTAGTAATCAGTGGGCAGGCATTATGCAAGGCGATGAATCATATGCCGGAAGCCCCAGTTTTTTTAAATTCGAAAAAACCGTACAGGAAATAACAGGTATGCCTTTAGTGATACCTACTCACCAGGGAAGAGCTGCAGAAAAAATTTTATTTAGCATACTGGGAGGTAAAGGAAAATATTTTGTTAGTAACACTTTATTTGATACAACCCGTGCTAATATTGAGTTTACCGGAGCCCAAGGTATAGACCTGCTTTGTGCCGAAGGCAAACTTCCAAGTGTTCCTGCAGCATTTAAAGGCAATATGGATATAGAAGCATTTAAGAACTTTATTGCTGAAAAGGGAGCGGCTAATATACCGCTTTGTATAATTACAGTTACAAATAATTCTGGTGGCGGACAACCTGTAAGCATACAAAATATAAAAAAAGTAAAAGAAATCTGCATAGAAAACAATATCCCATTTTTTATTGACGCCTGTCGTTTTGCAGAAAACTGCTGGTTTATAAAACAACGAGAAAAAGGGTATGCAGATAAATCTGTGAAAGAAATAGCTTGGGAACTTTTTTCGTACGCCGATGGTTGTACGATGAGTGCTAAAAAAGATGCCTTTGCTAATATCGGAGGTTTTTTAGCTATGAATGATGAAACACTGGCCATGCAATGCCGTAACTTATTAATCATAACAGAAGGTTTTCCAACTTACGGAGGCCTTGCCGGCAGAGACCTTGAAGCGATTGCAATTGGTTTGCAAGAAGTACTTGATGAAAATTATTTGCAATATCGTATACGTAGTATTGAATACCTTACCAACAAATTAATTGAAGAAGGCGTGCCGGTTATGCAACCGGCAGGAGGACATGCAGTGTACCTGGATGCTAAAGAAATGTTACCAAATATTGCAGCATCACAATATCCTGCACAAGCCTTAGCCGGTGCATTATATACCGAAGGTGGAATACGTTCGGTAGAAATAGGTTCTTTAATGTTTGGTAAATATGATGAACATAAAAAATTAATTCCTGCACAAATGGAATTGGTAAGGTTAGCCATACCCCGGCGTGTTTATACGCAAAGCCATATTGACTATGTAGCAGAAGTAATCATTGAAGTGTATAAAAACAGGAAACAAATAAAAGGATTACAAATTATTGAAGAAGCCCCCGCATTGCGGCACTTTACTGCCAAATTAAAACCCCTTTTTTAATTTAATTAAAATGAAGAAAATAAAACGTAGCTGGGCAGAGCCCTATAAAATGAAAATGGTGGAGTTGTTAAAGATAACAACTTCGGCACAAAGAAAAAAAGCATTACAGGATGCTGGTTTTAATACTTTCCTGTTAAAATCGGAAGATGTTTATATAGACCTGCTTACAGATAGTGGTACTGCAGCCATGAGCGACAGGCAGTGGGCTGGTATGATGCTGGGAGATGAAGCTTATGCAGGTAGTAAAAATTATTATCACCTGGAAAATGTAGTGAAAAATGTTTATGGATACAAATACCTGGTACCTACCCACCAGGGAAGGGGAGCCGAAAACATATTGTCTAGAATACTAATTAAAAAAGGAGATATTATACCAGGCAATATGTATTTTACTACTACAAGGTTACACCAGGAATTAGCCGGTGGGAAATTTGAAGACATCATTATTGATGAAGCACATGATGCGGAAAATGAATTTGACTTTAAAGGAAATATTGACCTTAATAAACTTGATCGCCTTGTAAAAAAACATGGTGTGTCCAAAATTCCTTATGTAAGTATAGCAACCAGTGTGAATATGGCTGGCGGGCAGCCTATCAGCATGAAAAATTTAAAGGAACTTAGTTCCTATTGCAAAAAACAAAAGATCCGCATTATACATGATATGACCCGTGTGGCAGAAAATGCTTACTTCATTCAGCAAAAAGAAAAAGGTTACGCAAATAAATCGGTGAAAGATATTGTAAAAGAAATAAACTCCTATACAGATGGCGCTACAATGAGCGCTAAGAAGGATGCGCTGGTTAACATAGGCGGTTTTCTTGCACTTAACGAATGGGATATTTTTGAAGAAGCCCGTAATATGGTTGTGGTGTATGAAGGTTTGCATACCTATGGCGGTTTGGCCGGCCGAGATATGGAAGCAATGGCAATTGGTATTGCCGAAAGTGTTGATGATGATCATATACGTGCAAGGGTGGGCCAGGTTATTTACCTTGGCAATAAAATGTTGGAGTATCATGTACCAATTGTAAAACCAATTGGTGGCCATGGTATTTTTGTAGATGCAAAAAAGTTTTTGCCTCATATACCCCAGAAAAATTTCCCTGCACAAACACTGGCTGCAGAAATATATCTTGACTCTGGTGTACGTACGATGGAAAGAGGTGTAGTATCAGCAGGCAGAAAAGCAAATGGTGAAAATTATTATCCAAAATTAGAGCTTGTACGATTCACCATTCCACGCCGGGTTTACACGCAGGCACACATGGATGTAATTGCCGAATCGGCAGCAAGGGTGTTTGAAAAGCGAAATAAAATAAAAGGATTGAAAATGATATACGAACCCAAATACCTGCGTTTTTTCCAGGCAAAATTTGAGAAACTTTAAAACTGGATTTTGAAAAAATATAAACCGGTTGATATATCATCAACCGGTTTTTTATTCGGCTAAAAAAGGATATTGAAAAAGCAGCAATTCAAGTTCCGTTTTTGCACTATTCAATTCTCGTGCAAACTGTTTTTCATCAATATTGGTTAAAAAGGGAAGCTGATGGTAAAAGGAAATTCCATTTACCAGGTTCTTATAAAAGCCGGTAAAATATTTTCTTTGCTTGTTCATCTCATCTATATTATAGCATTCTTCCAGTTTTTCCTTCAAGTAATTAATGTATAACAACAGTTCGGTAATAAACATGTTTGGTCTATCCAAATTGCACAAAATATTCTCCCGGCCATAAATATGATCAACCATTGTTTGAAGTGATACCTGCTTGGAAAAATTCACGATATTCGGTCCGGGACAAATAGTTACTGCTTTTAAATTCGGGATCATCGTTTCAGAATAATTAATGGCAGCCGCATTACTCAGGCCAATACATAGACATTCTTTATCCAACACTTCGCTTAATTGTTTTTCATAGATTTTTACAGGCAAATTAAGTGACTGCAATTGTTCAATTTTTAACTTTTGATACTGTCGTGACGCAGTGCAGATAGGCTGTTCGGTAAATTCGGTATTAAAGGCCAGATGCTTTTCGGTACATGGGCTTCCAGGTCTGCCTTTCGCTATACGTTCCAGTTTTTCTTTCTCGGCACTTGTGCCTTTCAGATAATGAAAACGAATGCCAAATGGAGAATTGTGGCTCAGTACCACATCTTCATTTTTAGCAGCACATAAAAGTTCAAGCGTTTTTTCATCTACCGTGGTCGCTTCAGGTACTAATAAGAAAGGTGTGCCCCATCCTGTACTATTCATTTCAAAATAATCATGCAGCAACTCATCTTCTTCATGCGTTCCAATTCCTCCCTGTACCGAAAATATTATCGTTGGTGAATATTTAAACGTTCGGTTATGTTTTTGAAACATGGTTTTATTGAAAATTTCAAATAGACTTTCAATCAGTTCTTGTCTTCTAGTTTTAAATTCCTCCAATATCGGCCCCAGTAAATAACCTTCTGTTGCAAATGCATGTCCTCCGCAATTAAGTCCTGATTCAATTCTGAATTCATTTACCCATATTCCTTTTTTAGCAAGATATTTTCCCTGAATTAATGCCGATCGGTAATCACTCACTTTTATAACAACCTTCTTTGTAAATTCTCCGTCTTCATTCGCTTGAATCGTTTTGCATTTTTCGAGGTAATTAAAAAGGCGGAGATTAGTGCCAGCGGAAAAAATAACAGATGAATTTTTCAACCGACTATTTGCATAACCTCTTAGTGCAGCTACAGCATCCGATCCATCCTCAATTAACTGCCCTGCTTTATTATAATTCTCCCGGTCTGTTTTAGTCATGATGTTTACATCAATACTACCTGGCCGTATCTGTTTTCGCAAATATTCCTGCAACTTTTCTTTCTCAACCAATTCATTCGTTTCTGTCATCTTCAAATACAATTGCCTTAGAGCACTCTCTTTTGGCAGCATTTCAAAATATTTTACGATTTCTGATCCTGTTTCAAAAGTGGCTTGCTTTAATTTTTCTACCTGAGCCGTTACAATTTCCTGAACCAGATTCAGGTAATCGGTTATACGTTTTGCTCTAAAATCTTCTTCGTGGGTGGAAATGGGAACATATTCCCTGTTAACGATTGGATAGTAATGTTTACGCATCATTTCAATCAATCTGTTTTCTACAATTGAAATAACTGATGCAATACCAAAACGAGCAACTTTTATAGGACTGTCGATAGTATAAGCCAGTCCCATCACGGGGATATGGAATTTGTGAAGCGGGTAATTATTCATTTATTTTGTGTTGAATACTTAATTTTTTCTTTCCCTTTTCACAATTGATTCCAGAAATATTTCAAACCTATTCCTTGTCATTTTTTTTTCGAAACCAAATTATATATTGTCTGTCTTTTAAATGTGAATGATTTCTAAGGCCTACAGCTCACCAGGGATAAGTGAGACAACAGGAGTTTTTTTTAAAATAGTTTTGAATTTCTTTCCTACACCTGAAACTGTGCTGTCCACAACTACAGCTTCAAACTGGATGCTCTTCACTGCCAGTTTATTTACACTGTAAAACACAGTTATAAATGGATTCTTCTTCATTAAACCTGTATGTAATGAATCTGCAGATGATTTAAAATAAAGTAATCCTTTGAGGATATCTACAACATAAAAACAACTAAAGCATATAGGCTTAACTGTTTCATCTATACAACAAAGAGTTGTATAATTTTGGTGTTGCAAATTTTCTATTAATGTTTTATCCATAGATGATCCTTTATTTTCACTTACTCTTCATTAATAATTTTTATTTTACATGCTCCAGTTTACCAATTTGCTGTTGAATTTGGTTTAATATTAAATTGGCTTGATGCATATCAAAATCTTCATGCTCATTTTTTTTAACGCCCATGCCTGTTAACACAAAATGCTTATCAGGTTTTAATGAATGGTTGCCCAGGCATGCATTAGAACAAGCCAAAGCGCAACCATCAATGGTAATAATTTTTCTGCCCGAAGTTGCTTTACGTACCAATTTTTTTACATTTCCACCCACTCCTACAATACACGACATTTCTGCCAATTCCTTTCTATCTAATTGTAAAGCAACGTAATTAGCCATCTGTGCAGTGCTGGAGCATCCGGAGCAGGAATATACTATCGGTTTTTCGTGAATAAAAGTAGTCTTATTAGAAAATTTAGCTTTACCATTTTTATTCAATATCGTGTCGTATAAAAAATGAAGGCGCCAGCCAATATGTGTTTTAAAAAATAAATGCAAGCGCTGTAAGCGATTCAACAAAGAAAAACTATAATATTCTTTTTTTATAATTATCCTTGTATTAGCTGCATCAGTTAATAATATTTTCTTAAATCTGTAGCTCATTTTTTAAAATTATTTGCAAATATAATAATTAAAGATAACTTTGTCTTTAATTATTTCACTTTATTTTTATGGACAAAAACTGGCAAAAATTAATTATACTTTTTTTACTGGTAGTGGGTTTTTTAAGCTATTCATTTTTTTTATATACAAGTTTACCGGTAAAAAATATCGCTATAAAAAAAGAGATGGACGAAGGGAAAATGGTTTGGCAACAATACAATTGTAATGCCTGCCACCAAGTGTACGGGCTGGGAGGTTACCTGGGACCAGATCTTACGAATGTGTATTCAAAAAGAGGCCCTGCATTTATACAGGCTTTTTTAAAAACAGGAACAGGAGCCATGCCACAATTTCATTTATCTGAAGAAGAAACCAATTCACTGCTATCGTATTTAAAAGATATTGATGCATCTGGTAAATCCGATCCAAAAACTTTTACACTTAACTATAATGGAACCATTCACCAAAAATAATCTTAGCACTGCAAAGCTTTTTATCATAACAGGCCTTTTACTGATGGCAGTAGGCATGTTATTTGGATTAACTGGCGCTATCCAATACCTGGTACCCGATTTTATAAAACAATACCTGTCTTTTGAAAAGGTAAGACCACTACATGTTTCTTCGGTTGTGTTCTGGATAATTTTTGCAGCCATCGGTTCAGTACTCACCTATTTACAACAATATAGTGGTAAAAAAATATTTTCGCCGTTGTTGCTTAAAATACAATTTGCTATTTTTTTTATTACAGTTGTTGCAATTATTGTTTCATATTTTTTTGGAATTTTTGGAGGCAGAGAATATTGGGAGTTTCATCCATTGCTGGCAATGCCACTTGCCGTGGGATGGATTTTGTTTATCATTAATTTTTTAACTTCATTGGGAAGTTTTAAAAACCTGCCTGTTTATGTTTGGATGTGGTTAACAGGACTTTTCTTTTTCTTATTTACGTTTATAGAATCTTATTTATGGCTTATCCCATATTTTAGAAGCAATGTTGTAAATGATATGACGGTGCAATGGAAATCTTATGGCTCTATGGTAGGATCATGGAATATGCTTATTTACGGAAGCAGCATATTTTTGATGGAAAAAATTAGTGGCAGTAAAAAATATAGCCATGCTCCCATTGCGTTTGTACTTTATTTTACAGGCTTATTTAACCTGATGTTTAATTGGGGACATCATATTTATACAGTACCTACTTATCCATTTGTAAAACACATAAGTTATGCAGTAAGTATGACAGAGTTGTTTATATTAGGCAGAATCATCTGGCAGTGGAAATCATCTGTAAGTACTGCCCGCAAACATTATCATCAAACTGCCTATCGGTTTCTTATAGCTGCCGATATATGGATTTTTCTTACATTAATACTGGCTATTGCCATGTCAATACCCGCCATTAATGTTTATACACATGGTACTCATATAACCGTAGCTCATACCATGGGTGCTACCATTGGTATTAACAGTTTTATTTTACTAGCTATTGCATTTGATATTTTAAAAGACAGTTGTATGCCTTTTGAAAAAAGTATAAAATGGGTAAACCGTGGTTTTTATACGGCAAACTTATCGTTATTGTTCTTTTGGATAAGTTTGATAATTGCTGGCGTATTAAAAGCTAAATGGCAGATGCATGATGAAGCCATTCCTTTTAGTACGATGATGTTGCAGCTAAGGCCATATTTCATAATTTTCTTTTTATCGGGAATTTTGCTGATTACAGGGTTCTATCTTATATTATTTCCATTACTTAGAAACCAATTAATCTGTCAGTATAAAAAGTTTTTCATTAAATATGAAGAAAAGAGAAGTGTATTTGCAATGGAATAATATTGACTTCTATAATTATTATTATGTTATCGGTTACAAAAATCTTTTATTTTGAAATGGCTCATGCCATTCATGGATATGCTGGTTACTGTAAGAACATTCATGGACATTCGTACATGCTTTATGTTACAATTACCACACAAATTAATCAGGCAGGATATATTCCTTCACCCGGTATGTTGATAGACTTTAAAGAATTAAAAAAACTGGTTATAGAATCGGTAATAAATAAACTTGATCATCATTTGGTTTTATCCAGCAAATTTTTAGAAGAGAACAGTTCGTTATCATTTACAAACAACCTGGTAATTATGGATGCTGAACCAACTGTAGAAAACTTGTTAGTACTTATTAAGGATATTTTACTAAATAAATTTTCGCCCGATATTAACCTTACACATTTAAAAATGTATGAAACAAAAGATTCGTATGCCGAATGGACAAATACAAAACAGGTAAAACTTTAATTCTTAAATTAAAATCAGTAGTTTTCCAATATAATAAACATTATGTTTTCCAAAGCAACAGAATATGCATTAAGGGCTACCATTTATATTGCACAAAAAAGTTCGGTAGATAACAAACTAAGTATTTCTGAAATAGCAAAAGCTATAGACTCTCCGGTTTCTTTTACAGCAAAAATTTTACAATTACTTACGCCGGGCAATAGGGTAATAAGTGCAATACGTGGGCCTAATGGAGGTTTTTATATGACGGAAAAAGCAAAAGAATTGCCCGTTAGAGCTGTTTTAATTGCCATGAATGAAAGCGAAATTTTGGATAAATGCGTATTAGGTTTAAACAAATGTTCTGAAACAAAACCTTGCCCTATGCACAACCAATATAAATTTATAAAAAATCAATTGATACAATTATTTGAAACAAAAACAATAAGGCAACTGGCTGATGATATTGATGGAGGAGATGCTTACCTTACCAGTTATAGGAAATAAATATTATCAAATCATCCTACTAAATAAGTGAGTCCGGTGTTTACAGAACCATACAGGTCGCTAATAATTTTTCTTTTGCAAACTTGTTCAAAAAGATCTCGAACTTTCTTATAATCGTCATGTATGGGACAAGGATGTAAAGCTGAGCATTTACTTAATCCTAATCCACATTGGTTAAAAACCTCTTTACCATCAATAGCATATACAATATTTATAATGGGCTGAATCCATTGTTTATTATCAATGTAAAAGCCGCCAGTTGGGCCTTTTGAACTATTGATAACATTTTCCTTAACCAAAGTTTGTAATAATTTGCCAACTGAATGTTCACTTGCATCAATGTATTCAGCAATTTCCTTAATACTGGCCTTTTCACCCGATTTAAATTTAGAAGCCAAATATATAACCGCTTTTATGGCTGTTTTGCAAGTAAGGCTAAGCATAATTATTTATTTAAAAATTCCTTTCCTTCGTCGGATATCATTTCATAATTCCATGCCGGATCAAATGTTAGTACTACATCAATAGTATCATCATTAAAAACATGCTGCAATGCATTTTTCACAGCATCAGTAATAGATTCGCCCATGGGGCAAAACTGGGTTGTTAATGTCATGTTGCAATAAACCATTTTATTTTCTTCGTCAAAATCTAACTGGTATATCAATCCAAGGTCCACCACATTTAAGCCAATTTCCGGATCCATTACGTTTTGTAAAGCAGCCTGCGCTATTGTACATTTTACATTATTATTGGTTATTGTGTTCATAATTTTGATGGCTTATGCATAAATACTTTCAAAACATTCCAATTATACAAAACTGCTGTAAACAACAATAAAACTGCCCCTGTTTTTAACAATAAAACATTATACAACAAAATTGCAATAGAAAAAATTATAATTCCGGCTAAATAAGCAACAGCCATTATTTTAAAAATATTATTATTGAATAAATCTTTTGGATTAGGAGTTTTTCCTAACCCGGAGCGTTGATGATACACTTTGTTCCACACAATAAAAGGAAGCGTTTTAAATGTCATGCCCAGGATGATGGCTGTTAACCATCCAAAGAAAATAATAAATCCGTAAGTAAGAATTAGATTTAGGTTTTGTTGGGAAGACCTGATTAAAAATATAATCACAATCATTAAAAGCATTACAGGCAGTAGCAGCATAAAAACTGAAAGCAGCGATAGTTTTACTTGTTCATCTACCTGTTTTCTTATTCTTTTTTTGTAAGCCCAGTAACAATAATATATAAACAAGCTTAAGGAAATAAAAATTAATAAAACGGGTATAAATAAAAATTCATTATTACCCGGATATAAAAATAAAGCTACAAATACAAGCATAGCCAGATTTACCAATGCATATATCCACCATAGCAATTTTACATTATTGTATTTTGAGATTAGGAACATTGGAATTAAACGGGAAGCAATTCCCAATACCAACAATAAAAACCAGCCAACAATACCGGCATGTGCATGTAAAGTAAGATAATGCAATGAATCTGCTGGCAAAATGATTTGAGTAAAATTATGTACTTGTGCCAACCCTAAAATAACAGTTAAAAACAACCACACCGTTGCTGTAAATACAAATACCGCATGAATATTTTCGCTTTTACTTTTTGTAATGCTGATAGCTATATTAATGAGATATGAAAGTATTGCCACTGCTACAAAACAACTGCCCCATTGAGATGGCCATCCCATATCAAAAACATAAAACCCATAAACCAGCATGGGAATGCCGATTGCTGCAAAAATAAATGACAGGTAAGCAAGTACATTGCTATAAAGTTTTGATTCAATTAAAACAGGTACTAATTGGTGGCTTGCGCCTAAAATAATCATGGTGCCCCAACCTAAAGCCATAGTATGTGTGATGGCTAAAATTTGTGGTTGAAAATAATGACCTAAAAATGCCCTGGTTGAAGTAAGTAAAAATATGGTAGCAATTAAAAAAGAAATGGCGGCATATAAATAAAAAGGTAAAACAACTTTATAAGATGTGTTTTTTACAGATGTATTAGTAGTAGCAAACATTTTATTTTTTGAATATTAAAAGGTACACTTCGCCATCTGCCACTTCTTTAATACGATATTCAAATTTGCGCTCTGCTAATTCGGGTAAAAGAAAAACAGGAATTCTTTTATGAATTACATATAATGCTTTTGCTTCCGGTAATTTATCCAGCGCATCTAAAATGGTAAGCATAGGCAAAGGCATTTCCAGATGCCTAACATCAACGGTTTCCAAATTGCCTGTAAACTGTAGTAGCATTTCATCCCATCCTTCGCTTGCATTGCTTGTATCAATTTCTTTAATAGCTGCACCCTGGCTTTTATGGAAATAAGTATATACCAGGTTGTCATCAATGGTTTCGGCGTAAGATTCAAAGCCTTGTTTTTCCAGCAACAGCATTAGTGGTACAGGTTCAAAACTATTTATCAATTTAAACAACTGGCCTGCCTTAAGTTGTTTAACTGCTTTCATAATAATATTTAGCGGGTCTTTTCCTGTTTCAATTTCGGCCCTAACATCTAACTCAATAATATCTGCTGCATTAATATTCTGCATGAATGGTGGAACCTGTTTTATTGCTGTAGATTCAATCCTTTCAACTTTATTATCAATTGTAAAACCCAGTGGTTCCAGTTTATTAAAAAAATCTTTCACTGTACACCCTCCTACTTTACTTGCCATATTAATAGAAGTACGTGCAGCCATCAATTTGCGTAAAAGAGGGTTTCGAAGTTTATTGAACTTAGGCGATATACTGATAATGGCTTCCAATGAAGCCGGGTTTTCTTTTAATAAAGTGGCAATTTTTGTATCGGCATTAATTGTTATCATTATCGGCATTTTGTTTTTTTATTGCAGCAGGTTTTTCAACTTGCTTCATCAAATCATCGTCCCATTTACCTTCTACTTTAATTTGTGCTACAGCGCCAAAATCAAATGCTTCTATTAAATTATGATTTACATAAGCGTATATACCCGGTTGCCTGAATTGATATAAAGCTGCAACTGCAGAGCCACCAGCTACCGGCCAGGTTTCATAATTTGTTACTGGTTTATCATTAAAAGAACCACCAAGCCAAACAAGGTCTGCATGGCCGCCAATCAAATGAATACGGGTATCCCTGTTGGCCTGAGAAGTGATGAATAAAACTTTATCGCCAACATTTGCTTTTAGTGCATTTTTTCCGGTAAGTGCGCCGGTAACACCGTTAAAAACAATATGTGTTGGTGTAAGTGTTTTAAAAACTTTGGTCATATCATCAAAACCATCAGCAGGTTTTTCATATTCCTTATATTTTCCTTTATCATCTTTAGGTACATAATAATCCTGTTCAGCTATATAAAATGCTTTATCGTAGTGTAATGGATTTCCAAGTTCATCTTTCAAGCCTTCACGTGGCAACACCATAATTGCACCGTTCATACCCGATGTTACATGCAATGGAACCATTGAACCACCTGGGGCACAATGATAAACAAACACTCCTGTCTTAGTTGCTTTAAACCTTAGCTTTACCTGTTCACCAGGATTAACCATTGTAAGGTCTCCTCCTCCCATTGCGCCAGTTGCTGCATGAAAATCTATATTATGCATCAAAGTATTGGTAGCAGGATTTACAAGTGTTAGTTCAACAAAATCGTTTTGATGAACAACAATCATGGGTGCAGGAACAGAGCCATTAAATGTAAGTGCCCATATCTTTACTCCGGGTTCTATCTCTAATTGTTTTTCCTGTACTGTTAATTTTACATCAACCACAACAGGATTGCCGGTTACAGCTTGTTCATATTTTGGTAAATATGGCGGAGCAACCAATTCTTCTGTAATGTGTGTTAATTTGTCGGGGTTTTCTTTGCTGGTTGGCGCAAAAACTGAATTTGATTGAGAACCTGAACTATTTTGTTTGCAGGCCGTTTGAGTACTTACCAAAAACAAAACTGCTAAGGCAGTATATAATATCCTTTTCATTTAATTACTATTTACGTATTTAAATAAATTTACTCAAAAAACTCGCTATACTTTTCAATGTGTTTTCTTAAAGTGCCAAATAACTCCTTCCCTTTTTCTACTGAAGTAATTTCTGCCAGTTTTTTATTCATTGTCATCAATGGTTCAAGCCATTTATGTAATGCATCATGTTCTACACCCTGCATGCGGCATTCGCTTATCATTTTATTAATATTGGCTTGTATTGTATTACCAGTTTTTTGAAAATCTTCCGGGGCAACAGGATTTGCATCGGATACAACATTATATAGGTTTTTTACATTTTCATTTGTACTGGAATCTGCTTTCCATTTTATACCATTATTTAAAGATAGTGTAGTGCCCAATTCATGTTGGTGTTGAGCGGTTGATGAATGTTCATCAGGCAATTTGTTTTCGGTATTTTCATTTGAATGGCAGGCTATTAAAAGAAATACGGATAAAATAATAACTGTTGTTCGTGTTGCTATTCTGTTTGTATATTGCATTTTTACTGGTTTAACGATGCTGTAAGTTTTTTTCATTAATTTTTTTCCCAAAAATGATCATTCCATCTGTCATCAATATCGCCATCTCTTTTGCTATGGCTTTGTTCCAGCCTTTTTAATTCAGCTTCAGGTAAAAGCTTTTGAATATGATTGAACAAAATCCTTTCTTCAAATCGAATATGATCATCCAAAGCATCTGCAAATTCCTTAAGCAGGTTTGAGTTTGTTGTGTTTTCCCGAAGTTGGCTTACCAGTGAATAAATATGTGCATGCTCTTCAAAAGCCCTTATGCGTAATTTATCTTCAACCGGTAGTTTTACAAACAAGTCCTTTTCTTCTTCTTTAAAATGTTCTGTCAATTCCTTTTCAAAGAAAAAAAGTGTGTACGCATTTATTCTGTCGGGTGAGATATCTTTTTTTAAACCCTGCCTTATTTTCCAAACTAAAAGCAAACCATAATGATGTTCCCGAGAAAATTGTATGAGTGCCGGACTTCGTTTGATTGGTGCTGTTGAATCTTTCATATCCTGTACTTTTTTACTTATTAATATTATTGCAAGGAATTCTCATTTAATTTCTTTTCTAAGTCAAGTGCTTTAGGAAACAAGATATTGTTTTCGAGATGAATGTGTAAATGAAGGTCCTTTTCAAATTCATCCAGCATACTAAATAACAAGCTGTATGAAGCACATCCATCATCAGGCACTGAGTAATTTTTTGATAGTACCCTTATCTCTTCCAAATTTTTTCCTACTAACTCATGCTCCATCTCCATCATATTGATAGGATTTTTTACTGTACCAAAATGTGCAGCTTGTGGAACCTGGTCTTTTGAACCGGCCAATACCAATGCTTTAATATACGGAAATAAAATCTTTTCTTCCTTGATCATGTGGGCTGTTAACTCTGCATTAATTTCATCTACCAATGATTTTATTTTATATAGCTCGGGATGTTGCTCGCCATGTACGCTGGCTACTTTAGTAGCATAACCAGTAAGTTCTGGTAAAGTTTTTTTATCATAACTATGATGTGTATTTACAATATAATCTGCTAAAAAATCAAGATTCCAATCGTTGTATGGAACAGGGCGTGTAGAAATTACTTTATCGGCCTTTTGTAATTCCTGCTCAATTTTTGTTACATCAATCCCTTTTTCTGCACAGGCTTCCTTTATCGTTTTTTTACCTCCACAGCAAAAGTCAAGTCCATACTTTTTAAAAATTTCGGCTTTACGTAAATCTTTTGCAGCAATTTGCCCCAATGTTTCATCGCTTTCTCCCGAAATCTTTTTCGAAATCTTTACTTTCCACCATTCGGGTCCCTGCTCCAGATATTCCCAAACAAAAATATTTCCTCTTTCGCCAAGTAATTGATAATACAAGGGCTTGGGGTCATGATCATTGTGAATGGTTAAACTCTCCCCTTCATTCAGATCATCAAAACGAACAAATATGGTTGGATGTTTTTGTTTAGGCTCTAGTAATGTTACATTGAGGATATTTTCTGTAATTGTATTCATCTCAGTATTTTTTAATGTTAATTATTGGGCAAAGATAAACATTAGTTATTAATAAAAGTATTTAATTACTTTTATTTACTTTGATATGACATACTTTAGTTAAGAAAATTATTGATTGCTCAGTTTTTTTTAAAGCTGTAGAAAGAAAGTGAAGGATTATAAATAGAACATCCTATACAAATGAAAAAAACCCTCAAAGAGGGTTTTCATAGTATCGGGGAGCAGACTTGAACTGCCGACCTTCGGGTTATGAATCCGATGCTCTAACCAGCTGAGCTACCCCGACATATCCTTATAACGGGGTGCAAATATAGGCGATTTGAATAAAATTTTGCAGCTAAGCTTTAAGAAGTTGTTCAATTCTTTCAGAAACCTTATGGGCATTGGGTAGCATGGCCTTTTCTAAATTAATATTCATCGGCACTGCCGGTAAATTTAGCGCTCCTAAAACTTCAACCGGTGCATCCAAAAATCGGAAACAGGCTTTGGAAATACGGCCTGCCAACGCTTCTGCAAACGAATTATCCTGCTGTTCTTCAGTTACAATTAAGCATTTACCATGTTGTTTTACCTTATCAAATACTAACTTTTCATCTAAAGGAAATAAAGTTCGTAAATCAACTATTTCAATTTTGCCAGTAAAATTTTTTGCTGCTTCTTTTGCCCAATATATACCCATCCCATAAGTGATGATACAACAGCTTTCGCCACTGCTGATATAATCTTCAGTTGCCTGTAAAACAACATTGGCTTTTCCAAGTGGAATTATGTAATCTCTTGATGGCTCAGTATTTTTAGCTTCGTCGGTACCCGGCACTTTACTCCAGTACAATCCTTTATGTTCCAGTATTACCACCGGATTTGGATCAAGAAAAGCTGCTTTCAGCAACCCTTTCATATCGGCAGCATTGGATGGATATACAATTTTAATTCCTTTAATTGTGAGTAAGGTACTTTCAACACAACCACTGTGATAAGGACCACCGCCACCATAAGCGCCAATAGGTACTCTTATTAAAGTTTGCACGGGAAATTTACCGCAACTTAAATAACAACTTTTTGAAATTTCGGTTACCAGTTGATTGAAACCCGGATAAATATAATCGGCGAACTGTACTTCTACAATGGGTTTTAAACCTACGGCACTCATACCAACAGTAGAACCTATGATGTATGCTTCCTGTATGGCAGTATTAAATACCCTGTGATCGCCAAACTGTTCGGCCAGTGTAGCTGCTTCTCTAAAAACTCCTCCCAACCTGCGGCCAACATCCTGCCCGTACAAAAGCGCTTCGGGATGATCTTCCATAATTTCCCTGATGGCAAATAAGGCAGCATCAACCATTAAAACTTTTTCTTTATTTGCCGGTTCCCTGTTACCCCTTTCTTCGGTTACAGGTGTTGGTACAAAAACATAATCACTTACGGTAGATGCATCTGGTTCAGGTGCGGCTATTGCTCCCTGGAAATGATGTGCTACTTCTTTAGCTGCATCATTTTCAATTTCCGATAAAGTTTCTTCTGTAATACCCAGCTCCAGTAATGTATTTTTTAGTTTTGGTTTTGGATCATCTACTGCATGTTTTGCCAAATCATCATCGGTACGGTAAAATTCTTTGCGTACTCCGCTGGTATGATGGCCAAGTAAAGGAACTCTTGCATGTACCAGGAATGGATGCCGTTCTACTCTTACTTCATCAACTACATTTTTCATCACATTGTAGCACTGCAAAAAATCGCTTCCTTCAATACTTATTCGTTTAATTCCTTTAAAACCTTTAACCATTTCATTGGCATTGGTTGTACGGGCTTCATCGGCTGTAACGCTAATGCCCCAGCCATTATCCTGTATTAAATATATAATCGGCAATTTATGTAATGCGGCAAATTGAAATGCTTCACTTACTTCACCTTCAGTAACCGATGCATCACCAAACGAACAAATCACTACAGGCAATTCGCCATCATTACCTTTTTTTAATTTTTCTGATTGAATTTTTTCTAAAAATTTAATGCCTTGTGCAATGCCGGTTGTTGGTATGGCCTGCATACCTGTAGCGCTGCTTTGGTGAATGATATTTGCTTTATCGCTTCCGTTATAATTGGGATGAGCATAATATTCCCGTCCACCGGTAAAAATATCATTGCCTTTTGCAAGTAACTGTAGCATCAGTTCGTAGGGGCTAAAACCCATGGCCAATAATATACTTTCATCACGGTAATAAGGGCTTATATAATCGCAGGGCAATAATTGAAATGCAGTAGCCAATTGAATGGCTTCGTGTCCACGGCTGGTAGAATGCACATATTTACATACCTGCCTGTTGTCTTCGTAAGTTTGTGCCATTGCGCCGGCAGTGCACATTAAGCGATATGCCTTTAATAATATATCCGTTTCAATCATTTAAAAAAATATGCAAGCTGTTAAAATAATAGTTGTAAAGGTATATATAAAAAAATCGCTGAAATTCAGTCTCAGCGATGGTGCATAAAATAAAAATACTCTTTTATTTCACTTCTACAGTAAACAAGCTTTGTGTATCAATAAAACCTTCCATCACATCGCCAACCACACATTCGCCAACGCCTGCCGGTGTTCCGGTAAAAATTAAATCACCAATATTCAATGAAAAATATTTTGAAATATTTTCTATCACTTTATCAATGCTGAAAATCATATCGGCCGAATTTGCAGACTGAACTTTTTCATTATTTTTCAGCATATAAAACTCAATGCTTTTCTTATTAAGCCCAGGTGTTAGTGGGATAAACTTGCCTACTACTGCTGAATTATCAAAGGCTTTGGCTTTTTCCCATGGCAGTCCTTTAGATTTAAGGTCGTCTTGTATATCTCTTGCTGTAAAATCTATACCAACTGTTATGGCATCATAATAATTAGCCGCATGTTTCTCCTGTATGTATTTACCATTTTTGCAAACTCTTAGTACCAGTTCGCATTCGTAATGCAATTCATTAGTAAACTCGGGATAATAGAAAGGCGTATGACTTTGTAATAAAGCACTTTTGGGCTTCATGAATATTACAGGTTCATCAGGAATGGCGTTATTCAACTCTTTAACATGATCCTTATAGTTTCTTCCCACACAAATAATCTTCATATCAGGTTGTTTTTTAGGTATTATGATTAAGGCACGAATATAGACAAATAGCTAAAAAGAACCAATTGATTTTTTTATAATATTGTTATGGTTTTATTGAAATATTGTTGTAAGCAGACATAGTTTGTTCTATGCCGTTGCTAATAAATGATTCCATTATTTCAATACAACATTCAATTTTTTTAAGCACTTGTGGTTCTTCGGCTTTAAGCCATTTGCCAAGTACAAAGTTGGCCTGCATGCCTTTGGGATAATTGTTACCAATACCAAAGCGGAGTTTTGGATAAGCATCGGTTCCTAAAATCATTTGAATATCTTTTAATCCATTGTGGCCGGCTGACGATCCTGCAGCCCGTAAACGTATCTTATCAAGCGGCAGCGCCAGGTCATCTACAATGGTTAATGTATTTTCAATAGGTACTTTTGTTTTATCTACCCAGTATTTAAAAGCCCTGCCACTTAAATTCATATAAGTTGTTGGGCAAATACATACTATTTGCTTTCCTTTATATTTTATCTCAGCCATGTATGCAAGCCTGTCAACCTTAAAACTGCCTCCATGCTTTAATACAAAAGCATTTAAAACATCAAAGCCAATATTGTGGCGGCTATTTGCATACTCTGCCCCAATATTTCCTAAACCAATAAAAAGAAATTTAGACATGCTATGAATGTTGTTTGAAGTATTAGTACACTGCGAGGCTTGTGTATATTTTTTTTGTTTAACACCATATTATATGGTATCCAGCATTTGCTGCAGATCAGCTTCGGTTTTTATTAAAACATCACGTGCCTTGCTTCCCTGGTTACCGCCTACTATACCGGCAGCTTCCAGTTGGTCCATCAATCTTCCGGCACGGTTGTAACCAAGTTTCATCCTGCGTTGCAGTAAAGAAGTGCTTCCTACCTGGCTGGCAACTATTAGCCTGGCTGCATCTTCAAATAAAGGATCTTTATCGCTCAAATCAAAATCTTTGCCTTCCTGATCTTTTTCATCAATATATTCTGGCAATAAAAATGGCTGCGGATAGCCACGCTGTTCGGCAATAAAATCTACTATCTTATCTACTTCAGGAGTATCTACAAAAGCACATTGCAGGCGCACAATATTTCCATTATAGCTTATAAGCATATCGCCTTTACCTATCAATTGCTCGGCGCCACCGGTATCTAAAATAGTTCGGCTATCAATTTTACTGCTTACTTTAAATGCAATACGTGCAGGAAAATTTGCTTTAATTGTACCGGTAATAATATTTACCGATGGCCGTTGTGTGGCAATGATAAGATGAATGCCGATAGCTCTTGCCAACTGAGCCAAACGGGCAATAGGCATTTCCACTTCTTTGCCCGCTGTCATAATGAGGTCGGCAAATTCATCTACAACTAAAACAATAAATGGTAAATACTGGTGCCCTTTTTCCGGATTAAGTTTACGGCTTACAAATTTTTCGTTGTATTCTTTTATGTTTCGGCAACCTGCTTCTTTTAACAGGTCGTACCTGTTATCCATTTCAATACACATGGCATTGAGGGTATGTACCACTTTTTTTGTATCGGTGATGATTGCATCTTCTTCGCCCGGTAGTTTTGCCAGGAAATGATTTTCTATTGTTTTATAAATACTCAACTCTACCTTCTTTGGATCTACCAATACAAATTTTAATTGCGATGGATGTTTTTTATAAAGCAATGAAACCAATATGGCATTTAAACCCACAGATTTACCTTGCCCGGTTGCGCCAGCCATTAATAAATGCGGCATGCTGGCCAGGTCAACAATAAAATTTTCATTATCTATTTTTTTGCCGATGGCTATAGGTAATGAAAAATTATTTTTTTGAAATTTTTCAGATGAAAGCAATGTCTTCATGCTTACCATACTTTTTTTAGCATTGGGCACTTCAATACCAATTGTGCCTTTACCAGGTATAGGCGCTATAATACGGATACCAAGTGCAGCAAGGCTAAGTGCAATATCATCTTCAAGGTTTTTAATACGTGAAATTCGTACACCAGCAGCCGGAATAATTTCGTATAAAGTTACCGTTGGGCCTACGGTGGCATATATTTTTTGTATCTGAATATCGTAATTTTTTAGTGTGTTAATAATCTGGTTTTTATTATTTTCCAGTTCATCAGCATCTTGTACAATTTTATCAATGCCATGATTTTCCAGTAAGTCTAACACCGGGTATTTGTAATCTCTTAAGTCAAGTATCGGGTCGTATGGTTTTGAAGTTGGTTGCTTTTCGGTTACTACAGGCTCTTCCTCAATTTTTTCGGGTACGCTTTTTATTTCCAATGGCAAATCACTTGTGGCTATAACTTTTGCATTATTTGTATTTTGCTGAACAACCACAACAGGTGTTTCAATTTCCTGCTCTTCTTTTTCAACCAGGTTAATATCGTGCGTGAAATCTGTATTATCAGTTTGTGTTTTTTGCAACATGGTTCCGTTGCCTTTTAAAGTATTCTTTTTAGATTCATCTACATTAGCATCCCAGGCATGTTTTTCCGAAAGTTCTTCTGCTGTATGAACAACTTCTTCATTTGTATTAATACTTGTATTTTTTGCAGGTAGTTTAAAAGCAGGGTTAAAGCGCCAAATTACATACGCCAGCACCGATACCAGCAAAACAGCAATGGTACCTACCTGGCCAATGGTGCTATACAGCCAGTCCCTCATCATATCGCCGGCAGCGCCACCCCAGGGAAAAGAGTTGCCATTAAAAATTGTTGCAGCACTTACACTAACAATTGGCAATCCTATAATCAAATACTTTATGTTTCGTAAAACATGAAAAACTTTTTTCCCAAAAAATAAATTAATCCCAAAAACAAAAAAAGTGGTACAAAAAAGATACGATGCCACACCAAATCCCTTATAAATAAAAAGATGAGAGATAAAAGCCCCCAATGTGCCTAACAGGTTATCTACTTTAAGATTGTTGGTTTTAAGCAAATCCCATCCAGCATTGTTAACCAGGCTTTGATCTTTTTGCCAGGTAAATAAATAGGATGTAAAAGCAATGAAAAATAAAAATGCTAATAGCAGTAAAAAACTGCCGGCTATTTTGTGTGTACGTTCATCTTTTAATAGCTTTTTCACTTCTACCTTTTCTTCCTTGTCCTGTTTAAACTTTTCGGGCTTTTTACCACCAGTTTTTTCGGATTTTGTTTTGTTTGCCATGGGCAACAAAGATATAGAAATCCTCTACTAGAAAAAGCAAGGTTTAAAAATGCTAAAGCAGGGTTTTAAATTCGGCTTAATTTATGTAGGTTTGATAAAAAGATTCTGCCTTTTGAGACGCTTAGCTGCATTAATTTTTTTTTCATTCAGCATTCTACCCGGTAAATCTCAACAAGTTCCGGATACATTAATTATTGATATAACTGCCATAAATGAAGATAGTAGTATTGCTGGCAAAACAATGTTATATATAGACAGTAGTGCTTCTCTATCGGTTTCAGAAGTATTGAACAACCTTTTTATTCCATTAACCGATTTTAAAAAACGTAAGGCCATTCCGTCCTTTATGGTTGGTTATACTTACTATCTAAAATTATTTGTTAGCAACCCCGGCAAAGTAGAAGTAAAACCATTTTTATATCCAGGTATTTATTTCACCGATTTTGATTTATATAAATTAAACCCCTCTCCTGTTCTTATCAATAATGATAAAAATAAGTATGGATACAAACAATTTGCACTTTCAGCAGGCGAGCAATCGGTTATACTTATCAAATTGGTACCTGCCAAGTACGAGTCAAATGCTATCACACCCATCGTTATCAGGGAAAGTTTTATAGAAAACTATTTAAACTTCATCATAAGCCATAAAAACAAGATTGTAATATTCGGATACATTTTAAGCGGGGTTTTATTGATGATGATTTTATTCATGCTTACCAATTATGCCATAAGCCGCAGTACAGAATTTCTTTACAATGCCTTGTATTCGTTCTTTATGTTCCTGTTAATATTCTTTAATTCAGTTGTTATCAGGTCAACCACATCTTTTGCAAGATTATATTTAAGTTATCTTGATTTTCTTTTTCTGGTTGCCGGCACTATTTTTTATATTGCTTTTACACGCCGGTTTTTAAATACAAAAAACCTGTATAAAAAACTGGATGTATTTTTAAAGTTAAGTGAGCGGTTTATACTGCTGCTTTTATGTGTTTATACATGCCTCTATTTTTATTCAAGAGCCTTTGAATTTCAATTATACCTTGAAAATATAATGAAGTTTATTATCTTATCAATAGGTATCACATTCATTTACCTGGCATTAAAAAAACGAAACAAATTATTTAATTATATAGCTGCCGGAAACGCTATACTGGTTTTATTTTCTATTATTTCGTTTTTAATAATACTTATGGGAGTTAGAACCTATTCGTTATTTAAATCTTCGCTGTTTTATTATTATATAGGTATAGTGCTGGAGCTAACCTTTTTTCTTTTAGGCCTTAACTATAAAAATAAGAATGAGCTTATAAAGCGTATTAAAGAACAGGAAGCTTTAAAACTTGAGGCTGAAAAAACAGAATATGAAAACCAAATAGCCATAATAAAAGCACAACAAGAAGTTAGGAACCGAATAAGTGCAGATATGCACGACGATTTGGGTGCAGGTATGACTACCATTCGCCTTTACAGTGAAATGGCAAAAAGAAAACTCACAGATAACCCCATCCCGGAAATAAATAAAATTTCAACATCTGCCAACGACCTGTTAAACAAGATGAATGCAATTATATGGAGCATGAGCAGCAGCAACGACTCTTTATATAACATGATTGCATACATACGTAGTTATGCTTTGGAATATTTTGAAGATACAGGTATTGATTGTAAAATAAGTATTGCAGAAAAATTGCCTAATATTGAAGTTACAGGAGAAATAAGGCGAAATGTTTTTATGGTTGTTAAAGAAGCGCTGAATAATATATTAAAACATGCCAACGCCACCGAAGTGAATATTAACCTGGTAAGGGTGCCCAACGGTTTATATTTATATATACACGATAATGGCACCGGAATTAACTTTGAAAAATTACGCCAGTTTGGCAACGGCTTAAAAAACATGAAAAAAAGGATGAACGACCTGCATATAGATTTTACAATAGAAAATAAAGATGGTACACTTATAACATTGTATAGAAAGATTGAAAACTTTTAACCTGCTTTATTCAATCCTGCAAACAAACAAAACCAACCCACAATAAATGCCCCACCGCCAAATGGAGTAATTGCGCCAATCCAGTTTAAAGGCAGTGCCTGCTGTTTTACATAACATAATAAGTATAAAGATCCGCAAAATAAAATGATACCAGTTATGAAGAATAAACCGGCCCATCTTATAAACTTGTTTGTAAAATCTTTATATAAAATACCGGCAGCCAGCAAACCAAATACATGATAAAACTGGTAACGCACTGCAGTTTCAAAAACTTGTAACGTATCTGCAGTAAGTAATTGTTTTAAACCATGTGCTGCAAAAGCGCCAAGCAATACAGATAATGCGCCCAGTAAGGCAGCTGTTTTTAAATAAATTTTATGCATTTAAGTGTTTTGTAAATGGTCAGTAATAAATTCCGGAACAAATTCTTCAGTCATTCCTTCAACAGGCAAAATTACGGATGCCTGCTTGTAAAAAAATTCTCTTTCTTTTAATTTTTGTTCAATAAAAAAAAGCAATTCAGATGGATTTAAGTTTTTAATTAATGGCCTTTTAGCCTGTTCATCCACAATCTTTTCATAAATATATTTAGGTGATGCAGCCAGGTAAATGGTTTTGCCATTTTTATTCATCCATTGCATATTACCAGCAAAGCAAGGAGTACCTCCGCCACTGGCAATAATGCAATTATCTTTATTTATAAATGTTCTTAAAATTGTTGCTTCAATCTTTCTGAAATTTTCTTCTCCTTGTTTTTCAAATATGGTAGCTATTGATAGTTTTTCTGCCTTTTCTATATTTTCATCCAGGTCAAAAAAAGGTAGTTTATATTTTTGCGACCACTTATGGCCCCAAAATGATTTTCCGCTTCCCATAAAACCTACAAGAAAAATTTTACCTATATGCCCAAAAGAAGAAATTATAGAAGTGTTCATTATTATATAAAAATCTTTTTACAAAGAAAGTCAAATAATAATAAATAAGATGAGCAGCTAAAAGAAATGATAATGATTCTACTGCAAATGCTAATTTTATTTACTTTTAAAATCGCCCCTTTTCCAAGCTTTAATAAACTCGGCCCATGCAAACGGGTTAAAAATATTCATTGGTGGCGCTTGCCCGGAATAATAGGCTTTATTAGCATTTTGTCTTAAATAATTACTGGATGCTTCCCTTCCATCTGTTGGAAGGTTGGCAACAAGTAGCCGCCGGGTAGCTTCGCTATTATTTTTCCTGGCAATAGTTATATAATCGTCGGGTACTTGTGCATTGATAAAATCTCGTTCAAACTGTGCCCGGGTGGGTCTTGCCTTAATAATTGTTGCAGCCAGGTAAATGGTATCTGTAACCATCAGTTGAATAACACTTTGCTGATTGCCTTCCAGGTTTTCGGGAATATGAATGGTTTTTGGTTTGTAGCCAATACTGGTAAATTCTACATTATCGCCTTTTAAAACTACAATACTAAAAACCCCTTTATTATTGGTAATGGTGCCACGGTTTTGTCCTTTAACAACCACACTCACAGATTCAAGCCCTTTTAAACTATCGGCTGTCATTACAATGCCATAAAGTTGAACAACAGAATCTTTAAAAGATTCGAACTGTGCTTTTGCAGCAACAGGGAATAAAAAAGCAGTAATAAAAAAGTATGGTATAAATTTCTTCATCAATAATTTTCAAAAAAAGATATAAGCAAAAATTTGTAATACATTATATAACCTATCACCCACAAGCCATTTGCTTAAATCTATAATGTCTTTATCAAAATTAACAACATTCCTTAATTAATAACCAAAGTAAGGGCATCAATGTTTAAATTTGCGGTTCAATCAGGTTTTTTAACAAATAATTGAACGATGACTAACGAGGATATTTTAAAAGCGCTAAGCAATGTACAGGAACCCGATTTGGGTAAAGACCTTGTAACATTAAATATGGTAAAAGATATTAAAATAGATGGTAATAATGTTTCATTTACCGTGGTGCTTACTACACCTGCCTGCCCGCTGAAAGACATGATCATGAATGCCAGCATCAATGCAGTAAAATTATTAGTGAATAAAGATGCGATAGTTAAAGTAAACTTTACCAGTAATACCAGTAGCAACCGAAAAGATGGAAAAACCATATTGAGCGGAGTAAAAAATATTATTGCAGTAGTGAGTGGAAAAGGAGGTGTGGGCAAAAGTACAGTATCATCAAATCTTGCATTGGCCCTGGCGCAAGGCGGTGCTAAAGTTGGTTTAATGGATGCAGATATTTATGGCCCCAGCCAGCATATAATGTTTGGTGTACGTGGCCAAAGGCCCATGATGAGAGATGTGGATGGCAAAGGATTGATAGTACCTATAGAAAAGTTTGGTATAAAGATGATGAGCATTGGATTGCTTATTGATGAAAAACAGGCTGTTGTTTGGCGAGGCCCAATGGTAAGCAGTGCCATACGCCAGTTTGTAAGTGAAGTAGATTGGGGAGAACTGGATTACCTGATTATTGATATGCCGCCAGGCACCGGTGATATTCATTTAACTATTGTACAAACGGTACCGGTTACAGGTGTAATTGTTGTTACAACGCCTCAAACTGTAGCTTTGGCCGATGCTAAAAAAGGTATTGCTATGTTTGGGCAGGCACAACTGAAAGTTCCCGTAATTGGTTTGGTAGAAAATATGAGTTTCTTTACTCCGGCAGAATTGCCCAATAACAAATATTACATCTTTGGTAAAGATGGCGGTAAGCACCTGGCAGAAGATTTTGACATTCCATTATTGGGACAAATACCAATTGTAGAATCCATTCGTGAAGGTGGGGATATGGGTGTACCGGCAATGGTTGCCGAAGATGCTGTTACTAAAAAAGCATTTATGGATTTTGCAGCCAATGCTGTAAGAGGTATTGCCATGCGTAATGCCAACATGGAACCAACAGCAATACAGGAAATAGTAGCATAACTTTTTGTTTTACATAAAAATGATAAGTACTTGAAAATAAAGTTTACAATTTATATCCATTGTAAACTTCGTTTCTTTGCAAAAGTTTTTTAAACCTAATAATCAGCATACCTTTATTTATTATAGCAATATGCAACAAACCCTTTCTAAAAAGCAATTAACAGAAATTGCCAATGAATTTGGTACACCCGTTTATGTGTATCATGCCGAGCGAATTACAGAACAATATAATAAACTGAAAAAAGCTTTTTCAAAAAGCAATGCTCGTTTTTTTTATGCTTGCAAATCGCTTACTAATATTAACATTTTAAAACACATTCTTTCTATTGGTGCATCACTTGATTGTGTAAGTATTTACGAAGTGAAGCTTGGGTTAATGGCTGGCTTTGATGCAAAGAACATACTATATACACCAAATTGTGTTGACTTAGATGAAATTGTTGAAGCCAAAAACCTGGGTGTAAATATCAACATAGACAATATTTCTATATTAGAACAATTTGGAAACAGGTTTGGAAACACTTACCCGGTGTGTATTCGGTTAAATCCTCACATCATGGCTGGTGGTAATTTTAAAATATCTACCGGGCATGTTGATAGTAAATTTGGTATATCCATACACCAGATGCGGCATATAGAACGGGTAGTAAAAACTACCAAACTAAATGTAGAAGGAGTACACATGCATACCGGCAGCGAAATAAAAGACATCAATGTTTTTTTATTGGGCCTTGATGTGATGCTGAACACAATTGAACATTTTCCTAACTTAAAATATATTGACTTGGGCAGCGGCTTTAAAGTGCCCTATCAACAAGGTGATGCCGAAACCGATGTAAACTTATTGGGCGAAAAAATTGCCCAGGCTTTGGCACAGTTCGAAAACACAAAAGTAAAAGACCTTGAACTTTGGTTTGAACCAGGGAAATACTTAGTTAGCCAGGCCGGTTATTTTATTGTAAAAACAAATGTTATCAAACAAACACCTGCAGCACTTTTTGCAGGTGTAAACAGTGGCTTTAACCACCTGATAAGGCCAATGATGTACGAAGCTTATCATCATATAGAAAACATAAGTAACCCAGCAGGTGCCGAACGTATTTATAATGTGGTAGGCAACATTTGCGAAACAGATACGTTTGCTTTTGACAGGAAAATAAACGAAATTAGGGAAAATGACTATTTAGTTTTTTATAATGCCGGCGCTTATGGTTTTGAAATGAGCAGTAATTTTAACGCTCGGTTAAAACCTGCTGAAGTTTTGGTAAAAGATGGAAAAGCTTTTTTAATAAGGCGGCGTGATGAGTTTGAAGACTTACTGAGGAACCAGGTGATATAAATTAGATGCTTAAAAATTTAATCATACTTACATTACTTCTACTGCCCTTAGTGGGTTTTAGCCAAACCACCGATTGTTACAAATTTAAAGAAGGTAAATTTAGAATAGCCGATACCAGGGCTGGTGTTGTTACCATTGCCGATAGAAACAGCATGTACCAAACAGAAACAAGCGAAGCATTAAAAGCTGTTGTACGTTTTAAAATAACCTGGCAAAGCAATTGCACTTTCGTACTTAAACTTGATAAAGTAATAAGAAACGAAAACAAAATAGATTTTCCTGCCAATATGGAAATAAATGTAAAGATCATTTCCACTTCCGGCAATGCTTATACTCAAGAGATGTCTTCAACTTTATCTCCTACTCCATACACTGTTGCCGTAACCAAGCTCAATTGATTTTTTTATTTATAAATTGTTTAACTAAAAAATGATTTTGCAACCATTGCAGAAATCAAAAATTCTTTCAACATTTACATGGCAAATAAAAAATGTCGATATTAGTATATCTGCAAGCATCAATCTAACTTTAACTACAAATTATGGCAACCCTTTTTTACAACCAAAACCTGAAATTTGCAACTGTTTGTTTACGCATCTTTGTATTCATCAATATAACCCTTGCACTGTTTTCCTGCAGTAAGAAAGATAAATGGATAGAAGTAGATCCTGCTTATAGTAAATATATTGATGCTTACACCACAGGAACAATTTCTAAAACATCTTCCATACGTATTAAACTGGCTGCAGATGCCAACACCACTCATGCGGTTGGAGAAGCGGTAAAGGAATCTTTGTTCAACATCTCACCTTCAGTTAAAGGAAAGGCTTACTGGCTTGATGCCCGTACCATAGAATTTAAACCAGATAATTGGTTAAAACCTGACGAGATGTATGAAGTGAATTTTAAATTGGGCAAGGTTACAAAAACAGAAAACAAGTTTTCTGACTTTAAATTCAGTTTGAAAACTGTTAAGCCTTCTTTTATAGTTACTGACGAAGGTTTAAGGGCAACAAGTGTAAAAAATAAAATGACACTGAGTGGTACACTTGAAACCGCAGATATAGAAAACGGAAAAGATGTAGAAAAACTTTTAAATGCAACGTACAATAAAAACGCACAAAAAATAATATGGCAACACAATGATATAACTAAAACTCACCGATTTACTATTGAAAATATTGACAGGTTAAAATTGGCAACCAATGTTGAATTAAAATGGGATGGAAAACCAATGAACATGCAGGTAACTGGCCAAAGCGATATTATGGTACCAGCACAGGGCGATTTTAAAGTTTTAAATGTAATTGCTATGAACGATGCACAACAATTTGCATCGGTGCAGTTTAGCGATATGATAGCAGTTGGACAAGACCTAACCGGGCTGCTTACCATTAGCGGGCAATACGATATTTCATTTACTATTAACGGCAGCGAAATAAAAGTTTTTGGCAACGGAAAATTAGATGGCAATTATACCGTAAATGTAAATACCGGTATTAAAAATATCTGGGGCAATATATTGAACAAAGGATATGCTGCTAACATCAATTTCGAAAACCGGATGCCTTCTGTAAAAATTCATGGCAAAGGAAATATTTTACCAAACAGTGGCCAACTGGTATTACCTTTTGAAGCTGTAAACTTAAATGCAGTTGATATCAGTATCATAAAGATTTATGAACAAAACGTACCGCAATTTTTTCAGGAAAACAGTTTGGATGGGAATAACGAATTAAGACGGGTTGGTAAACCAATTGTACAAAAAACTTTAAGACTTGATGATGACAAAACATTAGACTTGCATAAAAAGCAGCATTTTTCTTTAAATATTGATAAATACTTAAAAACAGAACCCGGCGCCATTTATAAGGTTACCATCGGTTTCAGGCCCGAGTACTCTATGTATCTATCTTCCGATACAACAACCACAACAGCAAATAGTGAAGATGAAGAAGATGAATATTATGGCGATTACAATGAAAACGGTAGTAGCGATGCTGTAGATGAAGACGATGCTTTTTGGAACCGTTATGATACCTACTACCCTTTTGGTTATAACTGGAGCCGCCGAGACGACCCCACAAGCAAATCTTATTACAACAAAGACCGCTGGGCTACAAGAAACATCTTAGCCAGTAATATTGGCCTTACAGCCAAACGAGGTAATGATAACAGTCTATTGGTTGCAGTTAGTAATATTCTTACTACTGAACCTATAAGTGGTGTAGATATTGAAGTGATGGATTACCAGCGCACCATCATCAGCAAAGGAAAAAGCGGTAGCGATGGATTTGCAAATATTGATTTAAAAAGAAAACCGTTTTTGTTAATTGCAAAAAAAGGTAATGAACGTGGCTATTTAAAAATAGATGATGGAAGTTCGCTGGCGCTAAGCCGTTTTGATGTAAGTGGCGATGAAGTGAAGAATGGTATTAAAGGATTTATTTTTGGCGAACGTGGAGTTTGGCGTCCCGGCGATACCATGTACCTGAATTTTATTGTTGAAGATAAAGAAGGAAAATTACCAAAAGACCATCCCGTAGAATTTAATTTATTTACGCCACAGGGACAGTTGTATAAACACACCGTTCAAACCAATGCCCAAGATGGATTTTATCTTTTTAAAACCAATACCGATGCAGAATCGCCAACAGGAAACTGGCTTGCAAAAATAAAGGTTGGTGGTGCTCAGTTCGAAAAAAGGATAAAGGTAGAAACCGTAATGCCCAACCGATTGAAGATAAATATTGATTTTGGAAAAGACCCAATACTTGGAACAGGCAATGCCACATCGGGTACACTCAACGCAAAATGGCTTTTTGGTGCAGTTGGCAAAAATCTAAAAGCAAAGATTGATGCATCTTTATATGCAAGAGGAACCAGGTTTGCAAAGTTTGCTGGCTTTCAATTTGATAACCCAACCTCTAATTATTCTACGCAAAGCAAAACCATTTACGAAGGTACGCTGGATGAACAGGGAAATGCAGTATTGAATACAGATTTTAAAATAGACGAATCGGCGCCGGGCATGTTAAATGCAAATATGATGGTGAAAGTTTTTGAACCAGGTGGCAGTTTCAGCATTGATAATGTAAGTATGCCGTATAGCCCTTACAGCAGTTATGCAGGTTTAAAATTACCGGCAGGTGAAAAACCGTTTGATTATTTGCTGGCAGGTAAAAATCATACCGCACAAATTGTAGATGTAGATAGCAAAGGAAATTTAATTGCCGGAACTACAGATGTGGAAGTTCAGTTTTACCGAATTCAATGGCGTTGGTGGTGGGATGATGCTGGTGATAACCTTAGCAATTTTACACAAGATGAATACAATAAATTATTGAAGAAAGAAACCGTTAAGCTTTCAAATGGCCGTGGTACATATACGTTTGGTACATCCGAAAATGAATGGGGGCGCTACCTAATACTGGTTAAAGATTTAAAAAGTGGCCATACAACCGGTTCCACATTTTATATTGATGACCCATACTGGCAAACAAGGGCAGGTAATGATGATCAAACGGCAGCATCAATGTTATCCTTTACAGCAAATAAAGTTAAATATAATGTTGGCGATGAAGTTTCATTAACCATACCAAGCAGCCAGGGCGGAAGGGTTTTAGTAAGTATCGAAAATGGATCAAAAGTTTTAAAATCTTTTTGGCAGGAAACAAACAAAGGGCAAACCCTTGTGAAATTTAAAGCAGAAGCTGGCATGGCGCCCAATGTGTATGCCACCGTAAGTTTACTGCAACCACATTCACAAACCATCAACGATCTTCCAATTCGCATGTATGGTTCTATCCCCATTTTTGTGGAAGATAAGAATACCCTGCTGAAACCCATATTAAATATCGCAAACAGCATCCGCCCCGAACAGAATGTTTCTTTTACGGTAAGTGAACAGCATGGTAAAGAAATGACTTATTGTGTAGCAATAGTTGATGAAGGTCTGCTTGATCTTACAAGATATGAAACACCCAATCCGCATGATGCATTTTATGCAAGAGAAGCATTGGGTGTAAAAAGTTTCGACCTGTTTGATTATGTTATTGGCGCCTGGGGAGGCAACCTGGAAAGAATATTAACCATTGGTGGAGATAATGAAGCCGGGCCTGGCAAACAAAGAACTGCCAACCGTTTTAAACCCGTTGTAAAATACCTTGGGCCTTTTCATCTCAGCAAAAATCAAACACAAAAACAATCTTTCACCCTGCCGTCATATATTGGTTCGGTAAGGGCAATGGTTGTAGCAGCAAACAACGGCAGTTATGGTTCTGCAGAAAAAACAATAACAGTAAAAAAACCATTGATGCTGCTGGCAACCATGCCACGAGTGTTAGGCCCCGGCGAAACCATAAAACTACCTGTTACGGTTTTTGCAATGGAGAACAATATTAAAAAAGTAAATATTTCATTACAAGCAAACCCTTACCTGGAAGTTGTTGGAGAAAAAGCTCAAACTGTTTCATTTAACCAAACCGGCGAAGAGATGGTTTATTTTGATGTGAAAGTGAAACCAAATGTAGGAATTGGCAAAGTAAAACTGCTTGCTTCTTCTGGCAATGAAAAAGCAGATTATGAAGTAGAATTGGATATCAGGAATCCAAACCCTCCAATTACACAGGTAAATGAAATAACATTAACTGCAGGGCAGCAATGGAAAACCATCGCCACGCCAATTGGTGTAGCAGCAAGCAGTACAGCCGTTTTGGAAATATCCAGCGTTCCATCAATGAACTTACAAAAGCGGTTGAATTATTTAATTGAATATCCGCATGGATGTATTGAACAAATAACTTCTGCAGTTTTTCCCCAGCTTGTGTTAAACCAGTTAACTGACCTGGATGAATTTAGAAAAGCACAGGTTGATAAAAACGTAAGAGCAGGCATATCAAGATTACAAAACTTTCAACTGCCTGATGGTGGATTTAGTTATTGGCCAGGACTATCGCAAAGTGATGAATGGGGAACAAATTACGCCGGGCACTTTTTAATAGAAGCGCAAAATAACGGTTATGTTGTAAGTGATTATTTATTGCAACAATGGAAAAATTATCAACGTGGAAAAGCAAATAGTTGGGCGCCATCATCAACCAACTTTTATGGAGGCGATTTAACACAAGCCTACCGCTTATACACATTAGCCTTAGCAAAAGCGCCAGAACTTGGCGCTATGAACCGACTAAAAGAATTCAAATATATTTCAACAGAAGCTAAATGGCGACTTGCTGCTGCATATAAACTTGCTGGGCAAGACAATACAGCTTTAGACCTCATTAGTGGTTTGCCAATAAGTTTCGATGAAAGACAGGCACCCGGTGTTACGTATGGATCTTCATTAAGAGACCAGGCAATGGTTTTTGAAACTTTAACCCTGATGGGAAAAACTAAAGCCGCAAAAGCTGCCGAACTGTTACCAACAATTGCTGCTAAATTATCGCAGGATAATTGGTACAGTACACAAACAACTGCGTATGCGTTAATAGCCATTGCAAAATATTGCGGCAAAAATCCATCGGGAGCAAAAATTTTAGCCACCGGAAATGTTGATGGAAAAAATGTTGATATCAACTCCGCATCGTATATCAGGCAAATACCTATCTTATTTAAAACCGGCAGCAGCAATATTAGCATAACTAATAAAGGCAATAACAACTTGTATGTACGCTTGGTAACGCAGGGACAACCACTTACCGGAGACAGTGTTAAAATAAACAACAACCCTGCAGTATTGAATATGCATGTAAGCTATATTAATCAAAATGGCACGACCATTGATGTTAACAAAATTACACAAGGCACAGATTTTATTGCAAAAATAACCATCACCAATCCGGGTAAACTTGGTAATTATACCGATATGGCTTTAAACCAGGTATTCCCCAGTGGATGGGAAATATTAAATGCAAGAATGTTTGATGGCGAAGGAGCTTTTAAATCATCACCATCAACCTACCAGGATATTCGTGACGACAGGGTGTACACTTATTTCAATTTAGGCAACAATCAAACAAATACTTATTATTTTCAGTTAAACGCTGCATACCTTGGACGTTTTTATATGCCAGGCATTTTTTGTGAGGCAATGTATGATAACAAAATAAGTGCTGCAATAAATGGAAAATGGATTGAAGTAGTGAAGTGAATAAATAATTGATACAAACCGATAATGTAATGCTACGTTAGTGTTGCTAAAAACAATTTACAATTATAAAGATGCCAGGAAAAAATTAAAATGTTTGGAAAAATAAAATCTCTGCACCTATCAACAAAAATAAAGTTGTTGATATTATTGGGAGTGCTCACATGGTTTTATTTTTCACTCCCTTCAAAATTATTTCAGGTGCCAACCTGTTATGTAATTGAAGATAAGGACGGCAACCTGCTAAACGCCACTATTGCATCAGACGGGCAATGGCGATTTCCTTACAATAAAAATGTACCGCAAAAATTTATAGACTGCATCACCACATTCGAAGACAAACGTTTTTTTAAACATCCTGGCATAGATCCAATTGCTATTGTTAGGGCACTTTTTAAAAACATAAAACATAAAGCTGTGGTACAGGGTGGCAGTACCATCAGCATGCAGGTTATCAGACTTTCAAAAAAAGAAAATAAAAGAAATATCTGGAATAAATTATCTGAAAGTATTCAGGCAATCAGGCTAGAATTAGCCTATTCAAAAAAAAATATTTTATCGCTCTATGCAAGCAATGCTCCATTTGGCAGCAATATAATAGGGTTGGATGCAGCAGCCTGGCGCTACTTTGGCCGCAGTGCCGATAAACTCAGTTGGGGCGAAATGGCAACATTAGCTGTATTACCAAATGCGCCTGCTTTGGTACACCCCGGAAAAAACAGAGATATTTTGTTGCAAAAAAGAAATAAGCTATTGGATAATTTGGTAACCAATGGAAAAATTGATAACGCCAACGCACAACTTGCCAAATTGGAACCTTTACCTGATGCACCAATACGGCTTCCTCAAAATGCATCACATTTGTTACAGCGTTTTATAAAAGATAATAAAGTTTGGAAACAGGAAACAAAAATCAGGACAACTATAGATGGAAACCTGCAGAAAAATGTTTCAGCAATTGTACAGGAACATCAATCGGTTTTAAAAGGCAATGGTATCAACAATGTTTGTGCATTAGTATTAGATGTGGAATCGGGAAACACACTTGCTTATGTTGGAAACATAAAAGATGCACATAATAAAGAAATGGAAGCAGATGTGGATGTGATAGCGTCGCCCCGTAGCCCCGGCAGTGCATTAAAACCTATTTTATATGCAGCTTTGCTAAGCGATGGGTTGATATTACCCAATTCAATCATTCCTGATATACCAACTCAAATTGGAAGTTATGCGCCTAAAAATTTTGATCTTAGCTATGATGGTGCCGTACCGGCACACCTGGCACTTTCAAGAAGCTTAAATGTACCGGCTGTAAAAATGCTGCAGCAATATAAGTATCAACGTTTTTACGAAACCCTGCAACAATGCGGTATAACTACATTAAAAAACAATGCAGATTTTTATGGCCTCAGTTTAATTCTTGGTGGCTGCGAAGTAACGCCTTGGGATCTTGCAGGCGTTTATGCATCTATGGCACGTACATTAAACCATCAAACAAAAAATCATGGTGTAATTAATGCACATGATTTTCATCCGCCAAATTATGTATTGGGTAACAGCAAACCCAACAACAAACAACAAACAACGAAAAACATTCCGCTTGATGCTACAAGTATTTATTTTTCCTTCCAGGCCATGCAGGATGTAATGCGTCCGGGTGAAGAAGGGCTTTGGCAGCAATTTTCATCTTCACAAAAAATTGCCTGGAAAACCGGCACCAGTTTTGGTTTTAGAGACGGATGGGCTGTAGGTGTAACACCTAAAAATGTTGTGGCGGTATGGGTTGGTAATACTGATGGAGAAGGAAGACCAGGTTTGGTTGGCGTTCAAACTGCTGCGCCAGTAATGTTTGATATATTTAGATTATTACCAAATACAAAATGGTTTGAAAAACCAAAATACAATTTTTCTTTTGTACCTGTTTGCAGGCAAAGTGGCTACCGTGCAAATATAGATTGCAAAGATGTGGATACATTATTTTCTCCACCCAATGGATTAAAAGTTCAACTATGCCCATATCATAAAATGATTCACCTGGATGCTACAGGAAAATTTCGTGTAACAGATGCCTGTGAATCTCCATCCAATATGCAACATAAAAGTTGGTTTATTTTAACCCCAGCTATGGAATACTATTATAAACAACGAAATATTGATTATGCTCCGTTACCTCCTTTTAAACCCGGTTGCCAATTTGCAGAAACAGGAAAACTTATTGAGATTATTTACCCGCAGCCCGATGCAAAAATTTATGTACCACTGGAAATAAATGGAGAACGGGGTAAAACAATATTTACAGCAACGCATAGAAGAGCAGGTGCAAAAATATTTTGGAGCCTTGATGATGCATTCATTGGCACAACACAAAATTTTCATCAAATAGGTTTAAATCCATCACCTGGAAAACATATTATTACTTTGGTAGATGAAAATGGAGTAAGCGTATCGAGACAATTTGAAATTTTGGAAAAGGAAAAATAAAAAACCAGTTAAAAAAAGAATTATGTAAATTTTTTCAATGTTGCATCATGATATAAAATTATTATGAGAACATTTCTACCAAAATTGCTATTGCTGAGTTTAAGTATTTCCGTTTCTAAAATTTCAATTTCACAATCCATTCAAAAAAAGATTGACACAAAAATTGAAAAAGTTACAGTATTCCTAAATGGTGCTCAAATAAATCGTACAGGAAAAACCATCATCAATCCAGGCAACAGCATAATTATTTTCAGTGGTATTTCTCCATATATAAACAGTCAAAGCATACAAGTAAATGCTGAAGGAAATTTTACAATTCTATCAGTTGTACATAAATTAAATTACTTGCAGGAACAGGCCAGACAGGCCGACATTAAAACAATTGATGATCAAAAAGAATTGATACAAGACAAGATAAATATGGAACAGAATATGATGAGTATTTATCAAAATGAAGAAACTTTGTTATCAAAAAATCAAGGAATAGTAGCACAAAATACGGGGCTCAAAATGTCGGATTTAAAAGCAGCTGCAGATTTTCATCGATCACGTTTAATGGATCTTAAACAAAAAGAAACTGAAGTAAATAAAACACTTAAAAAATTAAATGCTGAAATGGTTAAGTTGAATAAGCAACATGATGAGCTTTATAAACAGGCAACTACAGCAACCAGCGAAGTATTTGTAACTGTACAAAGCAAAGAAATAGTAAATGCAAATCTTAACTTAACTTATTTTGTTGACAAAGCTGGCTGGTATCCTACTTATGATATCAGGGTTAAAGATGTAATGCATCCTATAACAATGGCATATAAAGCAAATGTATATCAATCATCAGGCGAAGACTGGAATAATGTAAAACTTACTTTGTCAACGGCTAACCCACAACAAAATGGAGACAAACCTGAATTGTTTATATGGCATCTTCGTTATTTCACAGCACAAAATTTGAGCCTTGCTGGAAAAATTTCAGGAGTAATTACAAATTCAGGAATAATAAATGGCAGAATATATGATGAAACTGGGCACCCCGTTTCTTTTGCCACAGTTAAATTAAAAGGGTTACCAACCGGTGTATCAGCCGATATTAATGGATATTTTAGAATTACAGTGCCAATAAATACAAACACAATTTCCATTTCTGCAGTAGGTTATGAAAACAGGGAGGTTTTTGTTTCTTCAAATTTTATGGATATCGTTTTAGAAAAAAATAATGCTGATTTGCAGGAAGTTGTTGTAACGAGTGCTTATCAAACTAAAAAAAGTGTAAGAAAAAATGCACAATCATACTCTCAACAAACTGTTCCGCTTGCCATTTCTGAAAACGAAAATAGCACCAGTTTTTCTTTTGATATAGAAACACCATATACAATACTTAATGATGGGAAAACGGGCATTGTAGAAATAAAGACAATGGAAATACAAGCTCTATATGAATATTTTTGTGTTCCAAAATTAGATCAAGATGCTTTTCTTACAGCAAAAATTACCGACTGGAATGATTTAAATCTATTGCAAGGAGAAAGCAATTTATTTTTTGAAGGCACTTACCTGGGTAAAGCAATGATAGACCCTAAAACTTCAGGCGATACTTTAAATATTTCTTTAGGAAGAGATAAAAATATTTCTGTAAAAAGAAATCGAATTAAAGAGTATAGCAAAAAACAATTTTTAGGCAACAACAAAATCGATTACCGCACTTTTGAGATTAGTATACGAAATAACAAAAAACAATCTATCAATTTAGTAGTTGAAGATCAGTTTCCAGTAAGTACTATGAAAGAAGTTGAAGTTGAAAAAATTGAGTATAAAGAAGCCGAACTGAACAATGAAACTGGTAATCTAAAATGGATTATTCAGTTAGATGCAGGAAAGGAAAAAAAGGTAAGTTTTAAATACACAGTCAAATACCCCAAAAACAACAATATAGTATTAGAATAAATAATTGATAGTGTTAGGTGAATAAAACTAAGAAGCTATTACCAAAAAACTTCTTACTTTTAAAGTAAAAGTTTTATTATGCCTATACGTATGGAAGATGATCCGCAGGATCAGCAAGACTTTGATGATAGTAATACCTCCGGCGGTGGTGGCCGTGGCGGTGGTGGAGGTGGAAGCCTTTTAAATTTTTTACCGTTACTTCTTGGTTTGTTCAGAGGTGGTGGAGGAGGAAAAAAAATATTATTGCTAATTGTTGCCGGTGCAGCAGCCTATTTTTTCTTTTTCAGAAACAGTTCTGGCGGAGGTTCTAACATCATACAAAATCTTTTTTCGGCAAGCGGCTATAGTTTTAGCCCCGAACAGTTTAAAAAAGCAAGTGTTTATGAAGGTCTTGCCGATGATAATACAAAAAACCCTTTACCCGAAGCGGTTTCCTTATTAAAGTTTGCACCCGACCGCAGAAACCAGGGGCAGCAGGGATCTTGTGTTGCCTGGAGCAGTGTATATGCTGCCAGAACAATTGTAGAAGCAGCATCAACCGGGCAAAGCGGAAATAGTACTGCTTATAGTCCTGCATTTGTTTATAACCAAATTGGTTTAGATGGATGCCAGGGCGCCTATATCCAAAACGCCATGGAGTTTATGCAAAAAAAGGGCGTGGTTACTTATGCCGATTTCCCCTACACCGACCAGGATTGTAGCAGGCAACCAAACTCGGTTCTCGAAAATAAAGCAACACAAAATCTTATGCATGGCTTTACCAGGTTAACCGATGGCGAAAGTGTACAGGGTATAAATGTTAGAGCTATAAAAGAACATCTTGCAAAAGATGCTCCGGTAGTAATAGGAATGATGGTTGGAGGTTCTTTTATGCAAGCCATGATGGGGAAAGATTTATGGACCCCTACCGATGAAGACCGTAGCCAGATGGGTTTTGGTGGCCATGCCATGTGTGTAATAGGTTACGACGATCGCAAACAGGCATTTCAAATTATGAATAGTTGGGGCCCCGAATGGGGTAATAACGGTGTGGCCTGGGTGCGATATGCAGATTTTAAGGAGTTTGTACGAGAAGCCTATGGTATTGATCCCATGCCTAAACGTGGCGCTGCCGTAAATGTTAGTTTTGAAGCCGCCATTGGCTTAGTAAAAAATGACAACAAACAATACATCCCTTTAAAAGTTAAATCGGGTAATATTTTTGAAACCGTTAGTACTGTTGCTCCGGGTACAAAA